>Ga0209573_1000069_pt1 | contig 289715 bp, 224 predicted proteins | sample TNRBio252014_DNA_FD_185870 | JGI IMG/M metagenome (GOLD analysis project Ga0209573, IMG submission 185870) | Wastewater treatment Type I Accumulibacter community from EBPR Bioreactor in Madison, WI, USA - TNR Reactor_6/25/2014_ DNA (SPAdes)... | ecosystem: Engineered > Bioreactor > EBPR >... | reverse complement strand
CCGAACCCGAATGCCGGTCGTATTTTTCGCCCGCTAACTCACAGGCATTACGCGACATGATTTCCTGTGCTATGAGCAACATTAATTCCGTATGCCGATGCACAATCAACAGCATCAAATCAAAATTCGTTAAATCCAGTTCTGACAGAACCGACCGAGTGCCTTTTTTCGTTTGTCCCATGGGGGTGTTGTTTGTTTTACAAAGTTAGTCCACAGCACCCCACTGTGGATTATTTTCAACTAATTTCGGGACAGGCTCAGCATCATCCCCCACAAAAGCACAGGAAACATTTAGTAATGAGTCTTCGGGTCTATCGCCATCATAGACCACTGTTATCGGGACAAGCTCCATGCTGTCAGGCGGGGTAACAATCTTCTCGTTTTGAGAACAACCCACAAAAGGAATGAGTAGCAAAATGGCTATCCTAAATAATGATGCGTTCATGTGTGGGACATTGTTAATTCCTAAAGATTGATCCCACAAATTACATCGAAAAAGCAGATTTTTCCAATACATTGTGGCATTATCCTTACTTTTGATGATGATTTTTCCTATCATGCGGGATAAAAGCACCTGAAAAAAATTTCAGTTAAGAGCTGTACTTGAGGGCATAGCGAAAAGCCCAGCAATTTATTATTGCCGTAAAGGAGATCACCCAATGGATCAATGGAAAACTTTGAAGCATGATCTTCATAAAATAATACATAAGTTGGAGGCGAAGGGATTTTCATTGCTTTTATATCGGTATACAACCGATTGACGATTGACGATTACCGTATTCGTTTACGGCTAAAATCCGAAGCGTTTAAGACGACGAACCGATGGGATGCCTTAACCAACGTGAGGTTCGGCTAAAATTTGCCTGATAATCAGGCTTTTCTCCTTATAAGATGGGAAACCGAACCGCGTAGAGACAAGGCATGCCTTGTCTCTACTACCGGACGCAAAGCCCATGGAAGATTTAGGTGAGGTTAAAAGTGTTGATAATCAAGGAATTTGCGATGGAAACAGCCATAACTCACGTTTAACCAATATCTCAAATTTAATCTTTGATATGAAGGAGCAAGGGGTAATCTCAAAAGAGTCCTTTCTGGCGATTGCGGCTATTGATACTTTGCACGGCGATACCCCCGTTGATGATACCATCCCTTTAGCCCTTTTCGGGTTATCCGAACCGGAATTGGATCATATCAAACAGCTCCTCTTTCCTAAAAAACAGTCCTTACCCCCGCAATATCATATCGTCCCCTAAATCGTCGCAATCCACAGCCGATTGTGTATCATTTGGGGAAAGATTATCGGATGGTAAGCATGAATCGCGTGCTTTTCGGCGTATTTTTGTTCTTTCTAAGCATCCATTTTAGCCGATTCATGATGATAACCCCCGTAGATATTCGCAATCAGCAGTTCGGTCGCTCCCTGCGCGGTTTTGACCCCGAAGACGTAAAAGCCTTCCTCCATTCCCTTTCCAATGAGTGGGAGACCGTCCTCGTTGAAAATAAAACCCTCAAGATCGAGTTGGAGAAAACCAAAGAAACCCTTAACGGCTACAAAGAGATGGAGTCCATGCTCCACCGCACGCTGATGCAGGCGGAACAGTCCTCACGACTCGTACACGAAAACGCCCAACGCGAAGCCGAACTCAAGGTTATGGAAGCCGAACAGCAGGCTAACCAACTCATCCAATCCGCGTCCTTAGAGTCGGAGATGAAAATGCAGGAAGCCGAACAGCGTTCGTTACATATCATCAATCGGTCGTATGACGAGCGCAGTCGTATCGAAATGGAGATCAACCAACTGATGCACCGCCGGAATGAAATCCTGAATCAACTACACCTGTACTTAAATTCGCAATTAGAGCGGATCAAGTCCTTCCAAAAAGAAGAAACCGTACAGCTGAACATTACGCCGACCGAAGAAATGCGCACTGTCTTTGAAGCAGAAAAAGAAGCCCTTAAAGGGATAGCTTCCAAAGCACAAGACGCATCCCAGCCCGACCTACAAACCAACATTGCCACCGAAAGCCAAGCCGAAAGCGTTACCGTTAAGTTAGAACCGGTGGACTTCACCAGCGAGCAACCCGCGAAACCCGAAACCAAAGCACCCGCTTTTGCGTACAGCGAATCGCAATCCTTCTTTGATAAGTTGGTGCGTACCCCCGAGCGTGTGGGTCTGATCTCAGCCATCTCCGACGAACTTTAATCTAATCATTCCTATACTAAAACTATGATTTTGGCGGACAGTGAAATCCTGCGGGAAATCGAAGTCGGTAATATCGTCATTGATCCCTTTAAGCCCGAATGTTTAGGCTCGAACAGCTATGACGTGCATCTGGGGCGGTTCCTCGCCGTATATGAAGAACCCGTCTTGGATGCCCGCAAGCACAACACCATTCGTTATATCGAAATGCCGGACGAGGGCTTCGTTTTAGAACCCGATGTGCTTTATCTTGGCGTTACGGAGGAATATACCGAATCTCATGCCCACGTCCCTTTCTTGGAAGGTAAAAGCAGTATCGGTCGCTTAGGAATTGACATCCACGCTACGGCAGGTAAGGGCGATGTGGGCTTCTGCAACACTTGGACGCTGGAGATCAGCGTCATTCATCCTGTCAGGGTTTATGCGGGGATGCCGATTGGTCAGCTGATCTTTTTTGCGGTGCAGGGTGAGGTGAGTAACAAGTACAACACCAAAGCCAACGCCAAATACAACGCCCGCACCGATAAACCCGTCGAATCCATGATGTGGAAGAACCGTTTTTGATGAAAAAATGCGTATCTTCGTGCTATGGAAGCCGTAAAATACAAGAGCGAAATGACTTATGGATGGACTATGTTCTAAGGGTTCGTCAGATAGCGGCTGAATGTCGTTTGTTTGAAGCCGAAAATAAAGCCCTCATAGAAAAACTCAATCGATAGGTATGCGCATCTTACTTAAAATATTCGTTATCGGGGTTTTAGTAGCGTTAGGCTCGTGTAAAAAACACCAACCGACGGTTAAGTATGTAACCGATCCCTTAATCTACGACTACCTGATGAAGTACGATAACGGTACGTATTGGGTCATGGAAACCACCCATAAGGACAGTACCATAACCCAAGATACCATCTTCGTCAAAGATGCGAAATGCGACTTGCATATTCATGCCGATGGCGGTTGTGAAGATGATGAACCCAAAACTTGCGACTACGATGAATTATTACAATGTTATTTAGAAAGCTCTACCATACCTTGTCATTTGTTCGTTTTTTCAAATTATTTTTCGGTTAATTTAGGATGTAGCTGGGACAACTACGATAATAGTTTTGATGTAGCAAATAGGGTTATTACAAACTCGAGGTTAGCAGAAATAGCTAAACGCATTACAATAATTCAAGATACTACTATTTCAAGTATCTTATACCGAGATGGTTATAAGGTTAAAATATATGATTGTATAAATAAGCAATATGGCAACGTATGTTTTTCCCGCGAGCATGGTTTTTTTCTCTGGGTTTTTGATGATTTTACCGCCCGACTGAAAAGCAGTAAAATTATCCTCCGCCAAAATCTTTGCCGGAACAACCCCATCAAATAACTCATTATCCTTTATGCGTCATCTCATTCTTTTTTTCTTTTTTTCGGTTTCCTTCTTCAACGGTTTTGCCCAATCTTTAGAAGAAGAACACAACATGTTTAAATATCGGAACTATCGAGATATGCTCACTCGAAAGTTTTTGAGGGTTCTCGATCGGAGTCCGCAAGAATCGGTCAGTTGGGGACTCCTTACTTCAATGGACTCATACGTTGACCATTCGGCTTACTTTTTTTGTCTTTGATCTTAATTTCGCGCTATGAAACAACAGCCCGGCGCGGAAGGCACCTACTTCTACTACTTCGAGGTGGGCAATATCGAGCGGTCGGTGTCGGTGTCGCTGGTAAGGTAGGTATTCCGAGTTTTTGCGTAACTTTGCGTTAAATGGAGAACTTAGGTAACGAAGACCATCGGATTTACTGCGGTGATGCTTTAGAAGTTTTGAAGCATGAGATACCCGATTGTTCGGTTGATTTATTGTTTGCAGACCCGCCGTATAATATAGGTAAAAATTTTGCCGGACTGAAGGACAGATGGCAAACGGATGAAGACTATCTGGCGTGGTGTTATCAATGGTTAGCGTTAGGTATCCAAAAACTAAAACCGACCGGATCGCTATATGTAATGACTTCTACGCAATTTATGCCGTACTTCGATTTGTTTTTACGGGACAGGATAGATATACTCTCTCGTATAGTATGGTATTACGATAGTTCGGGCGTACAGGCAAAACGATATTACGGTTCGCTATATGAGCCGATCCTTTTTGGTGTTAGGGATAAAAGTAATTATACTTTTAATGCGGATGCGATTATGGTAGAAGCCAAGACGGGAGCTAAGAGAAAATTAGTGGATTATCGAAAGAATCCGCCGCAGGTTTATAACACTCAAAAAGTGCCGGGTAATGTGTGGGAATTTCCGCGCGTTCGTTATCGGATGGAAGAATACGAAAATCATCCCACCCAAAAACCAATAGCTTTATTGGAACGGATCATTCTGGCAAGCACCAATGAAGGCGACTTAGTGTTAGACACATTCTCCGGTACTTTTACGACCTCTTTTGTGGCGCAAAAGTATGGTCGGCGGTCGATCGGTATTGAAATTCAAGAAGAATTTGTTAAAATCGGCTTACGTCGGTTACAACTGGCAACAGACTATAAAGGAGAAGCGTTAGTAAAAGAACTAAAGAGTTATGAGAAAGCAAGTGTCGAACCTCAAGTGCAATTATTTTAGGGAGTATGGAACATTCATTTACTGCTACGATTAAATCGGTATTGGCTGAGTTTTTCGGTGAAGCCCGAGCAGAACGACTTTTTGAGGAAAGTTATTTAATTCAATATCTGAATATTAAGATGAAGTCAGCAGATCGGGGATCAAAAGCTCGTTCGTCTTTTGCCAATCTCTACGCGCTTTATGTCTTAATTGAAGATTATGTTAAAGGTGGCTTCTATCAAAATGGTCTATACAAAAGCTATGAAGGAGCATCGTTTTCTACTTTGTTCGCTCGACAAAGACAGCTTCCATTTGGGGACAAATTACAAAACCATGCGTTAAACAACCGATTGAATGCGGAGTTTGAGAAATATTTTCCTCTGGTTCAGGCAGTCCCGATTATTCGTGATTTAGAAAAATCCAAGTATTGGGTCAATGAAAACCTATTAATTTTAAATCAATCAAATGAACGTACTAACTTAGCGCAAGCGGTATTACGGATTATTGATGAATATATACAGTCAAAGTCTAATGCGATCGAAGTGTTTATCGCTAAATGCGAAGAACTAAGACAAGTTAATGCCTCGGAATCCGTACCTTTTATTCGTTCGCTGTTAGCCGCAAACACCGATGCGCGATTGTTTGAAATCGTGAGTTATGCAATTCTTAAAAATTACTACCAAAATGAGGTTATTTATTGGGGATATTCATTAGACGACCTACACAAGGATTTTTTGAAACTGTATAAAACTGGGCGAACCAACGCAAATGACGGGGGAATTGATTTTGTAATGAAGCCGTTAGGACGTTTTTTCCAAGTAACGGAGACATTAGATTTTAAGAAATATTTTTTAGATATAGATAAGGTACAAAGGTATCCGATTACGTTTGTTATCAAATCGAATGAATCGTTGGAGACAATGCGCAACGTGATAGAGCAAAATGCTCGTAAAACTTTTGCGATTGAATCCGTCATCCAAGATTATATGAGTTGTTTAGAAGAATTGATAAACATTCCGATATTGTTAGAACGTTTAGAATCTGTTATTAACTATAAAGGCATTAACGATATTATGGAGGAAATTATATTGCAAAGTAAAGTCGAATTTAACCAATATTAATCTGCCATGCCCACCATCCAAGACCTCCTAATCTCCTTACATACCTTAGCACCCCCGTTTCTTGCGGAAAGCTACGATAACGTCGGCTTGTTGGTCGGGGAAGCCCACCGCGAAGCCACCGGCATCGTCGTCTCGTTAGACGTTACGGAAAAAGTCTTGCAGTCCGCCAAAGAACGCAATGCCAACGTCGTCGTCGCGCACCACCCCGTCTGGTTTCGAGATCGCAAGACCCTCACCGGTAACGACTACGTCAGCCGAACCATCATCCAAGCCCTGCGGGATGAAATCGCCATCATCGCCATTCATACCAACTTGGATAACATCCGTTCGGGTGTCAATGACCGCATCGCCGACCAAATCGGACTGACGGATCGCGCGTTCCTCCGCCTGAAAAAAGATGTTCCCGCTGATTGGCAGGGTAAGGCGGGTTCGGGACTGATCGGTTTGCTACCGAAAGCAATGCCGAAAGCGGACTTTTTGGCTCTCATTAAAGAAAAATTCAAATGCGGGGGCATCCGTTATGCCGATGCGTCGAAATTAGAGACCGTTCATAAGGTAGCATTGTGTGGCGGTTCCGGCAGTTTCCTGATCGGCGATGCGATTCGGGCGGGAGCGGATGCTTTGGTTACGGCGGATATTACGTATCATCTCTTTTTTGATGCAGATGATAGGCTACTCCTACTCGATATCGGGCATTACGAAAGTGAACAATTCACAATAGATTTATTTTATGATTTTTTAACTAATTCTTTTCCTACCTTTGCGCTCCCGCAAAAGACGATCTTTTGTGAATATACAACCAACCCTGTCCGTTACTATTAAAATAGAAACATGGAGTTAAACGTCATTCAGCGTTTGGAAGCCGTCGCCGCCCTGCAAGCCATTGACTCGCGCTTAGATCGCATCCGAAGCATCAGAGGTGGTTTACCCGAAGAAGTCGCCGACTTGGAGGACGAAATCGAAGGTATCCGCACCCGTCTGGAACGATTGGAAGGCGAAGTCGGTCGCTATCAGCGTGATATTTCCGAACGGACGATCGCCATTCAGGAATTCAAAGACCTCATCGCCAAGTATGAATCCCAACTTAACGAGGTTCGTAACCAACGCGAATATGAGAGCTTAAACAAAGAAATCGAATACGCCCAGTTGGAAATCCAAGCCAACGACCGGCGCATTAACATGGCAAAAGACCAAATTGCCGAACGCTCCGTGAAAGTGGATGAAACCGCTAAACACCTGCAAGAGCGTAGCAACGATTTGATCGAAAAAAATAAAGAATTAGACCTCCTCATCGAGGAAACCAAAGTCGAAGAAGACCAGCTCATCATCCAATCCGACAAAGCCCAAGCCCAGATCGAAGCCCGACTACTTAAAGCCTATACCCGCATCCGTAAAAATATGCGCAACGGTTTAGCTGTCGTTACGATGGATCGCGGGGCTTGCGGAGGCTGTTTTGCCATCATCCCGCCCCAACGTCAGTGCGAAATCCGCCAGAAAAAACGGATCATCGTCTGCGAAAACTGTGGTCGTATCTTGGTGGACGTTTCCTTCTTCCCCGACCGCGTGGAAGTTGCCGAACCCGAAGCATTAGCGATGTAGCATCCATCATGATCTTAAAATACTTTTATACCAAAAGGGAAAACGTTTTACTTTTTCCCTTTTTCTGTATCTGTTGGTTATTGTTCGGGGCGGTAGTCCTTGGGCAAAATACCCTTTCCGAGTCCGCCCGCACTGCCGAATACTACCTCCACTGTTTGGAGTTGGAGCAGGCAAAACCCTATATTGAGCAGGAAAAGAATCCATTATTAAAAGTGCTGTACGGGCATCACGCGCTTTTTTTGAATGCTTTTGTAAAACAGGAGAAAGCAACCTTTCGCGATTTTTTTAACCGTTCTGAAACCCTCCAAGACCAAGCGGAAATCCACGAGAAGCACCGCTATTACCATTTCGTCCAAGCTGAAATTTATTTGGAGCGTACTATTATAAAGGTACTGGATCAAAATCTCGTTTCCGCCCTCAATGACTTGCGAAGGTGTTATTCCCATGCTCAATCCTTAAAAAAAGACAAAAATACGGCGATGCTGGCGGATCGCTTTTCGGGCATCTTTTTGATTGCCTTCAGTGCCGTCCCCAAACAGTACAAGTGGGCGTTAGACCTTTTCGGTTTGGAAGGCAACCTGCAACGGGGCGTAACCGAACTCAAACGCGCGTCGGAGGAAGGGGAACTACTCCGCGCGCAAAATCGGGTTGTCCTGTACTTCGTTACGCGAAACCTTTTGGCGAAAGTAGAGGAAGCAGGCACGTATATCCATGCTTTTTATGCCAAAGAGCCTTCCAACGTATTATATACGTATCTGTATGCCCACAACTGCATTGACCGCCGCGATAATACTCAAGCCCTGCAAGTTCTCCACCAATATCTCAAGCATCATTCCGCCGACCATTTTCCGTTTGTGTACAATTTATTGGGGCGGTGCCACTTGTTTCAGCTGAACTATGACGAAGCCGTCCGCCATTTCGACCATTACCATCGGCATTTTCGGGGTGTGATTTATCGCGCCGACGCTTATTATCGCAAGGGTATCTGTTATGCTTTGCAAGGAGATAAAACGAATGCCGTCGTCTGCCTCAAACGGGCTACGGAACTAACCGACATCGTTTTTGATGAAGATAAATTCGCCCAAAAAGAGTCCCGAAAGCACCTGCAACGCTATTTTTCGGAAAATGATCTGACGCTCCTTAAAGCGCGCTTTCTATTGGACGGCGGTTACCATGCCAAAGGCAAAAAATTGTTAGATGACTTTCTGAAATATGAAGAGAAAATCACCTCCGACGAAAAAACAGAAGTCTATTACCGCCTCGCACGGATGTATGATGTGGAGAAAGATTATTCCGAAGCCAAAGTTTATTACCGGCTCACCTTTTTACAGCAACCGACAGCGCGATTATGGATGAAGGCATATGCGATGCTTTTCTATGCCGTGATGATGGAAAAGTCTGGGCAGTACGCCGAAGCCCAAAAATATTTCAAACAAGCCCTCCAATTTGACGGGTATGATTACCAGCCCGGCATGGAACAGAAGGCTAAAGCGGGCTTACAACGCATCAAACCGATGCTTAAACAGAAGTAGAATAATAGCAGGCAATTTTTTGGCTCTATTTTATGAACCATTATTAGCTAATCCATGTTCCAAAAGATATGATAGCTCCATTATTAACCTCACTGCAAAAAGCCGAATTGCTCACCGAAGCCCAACAAGTCCGTTTGGCGGAGTTGGTAGATGATTTTTTAGCATCACAGGCACTATTGAACAGTCCTCTGGGGGCTATGGCGATGCAAGCATTGGAAGATGATAAAAAAGGACTCACCATACCCTTAGACGACGTGCTTCGTGAACTCGAAAACCACTGATTCATTCCGTCAGATGTTATTGGATTTGCCAAAATCTATTCAGAGGATTACTTATAAAAACTACAAGCTATGGAAGGAAAATCATTATCATCCAAGTTTACATTTTAAGAAGATGGCAGAGCTATCAAGCCATGATTTTATTTATTCTGTTCGGATAGGTTTAAATCATCGGCTTTGGGCGTTTATCGCAAGGAAACGGATACAATCATTTGCTATTGGATGGGTAGCCACGCAGATTATGACCAGCTTGTTGGTAACCTGTAATCTGATTTTTTAAGCCTAAAACCGAAATTTTCCCCCTGACTATCAGCTTCTTTGCTTTTTCTGATAAATTTTTCTGCAAAATTTTTTGTGAAGGGCTTGCGTGTAAAGGAATTGGTCGTACCTTTGCACCACTTTTCCGCGAGGGAGTAATTGAAAAGGCAGGCAAAAGATTTCGACGAACGGGTAACATCGGGGGTCGAAAAAAAAAGTCGAAAAAAAGTGGGTTAGGGTCTTGACAGGTATTGGTAATTTTTCGGAATTTTGTCCCCGCTTTCTTGATGAAACAGCCGGCAGACGTGAAGGAAGGTTAGGGGAAAGGGTGTGTTGGTATAGGGAAGTAATAGATTTTGATTTTTTTATTGTTCTTTGACAGTGTGGGATAAAATCAACAAGAAGATAAGTCAGTTGAGACAAAGGTAGTCTTTGAATGACTGTCGCATGATAGTCTGTTCTTAACAAAAAGATAACAGGAACAAAGGAAGGGTAGGTGGTGGATGCCTTGGCACTCATCGGCGAAGAAGGACGTGGTAAGCTGCGATAAGCTACGGGGAGTTGCAAACGAGCTTTGATCCGTAGATTTCCGAATGGGGCAACCCGGCAGATTGAAGATCTGTCATCCCGCAAGGGAGGCGAACTCAGGGAACTGAAACATCTAAGTACCTGAAGGAAAAGAAAACAATAGTGATTCTCTAAGTAGTGGCGAGCGAACGGAGAGTAGCCCAAACCGAAGTTGTTGCGGCAATTTCGGGGTTGTAGGACGGCATTTAGCATTCTGTAGCGAATCGGAAGAAGTCTGGAAAGGCACACCAAAGGAGGTGATAGTCCTGTACGAGTAGTGAAAGAAGTGAGCCGTATCCTGAGTAAGGCGGGGCCGGAGAAACCCTGTCTGAATCCGCGGGCACCATCCCGCAAGGCTAAATACGAATGAGTGACCGATAGTGAACCAGTACTGTGAAGGAAAGGTGAAAAGTACCCCGAACAGGGGAATGAAATAGACCCTGAAACCACCTACTTACAAGCAGTGGGAGGCGCGCGATGCGTTGACCACGTGCCTTTTGCATAATGACCCTACGAGTTGTGGCGGAATGGCAAGGTTAAGGCAAGGGAATGCCGGAGCCGTAGCGAAAGCAAGTCTGAATAGGGCGTTAGTCAACCGTTGCAGACGCGAAACTTTGTGATCTACGCATGCCCAGGATGAAGGTTGGGTAACACCAACTGGAGGTCCGAACCAATTAGCGTTGAAAAGCTACTGGATGAGGTGTGCGTAGGGGTGAAAGGCTAATCAAACTGAGAGATAGCTCGTACTCTCCGAAATGCCTTTTGGGGCAGCTCCGTATAGATTAGCAGGGGGTAGAGCTACCAATAGGGCTAGGGGTTTACCCAAACTTCCGAACCCTGATGAACTCCGAATACCTGCTAAGTGCATGCGGAAGTGAGGCTGCGGATGCTAAGGTCCGTAGCCGAGAGGGGAACAACCCAGACCATCCGCTAAGGTCCCGAAATAATCGTTCAGTTGGGAAAATGAGGTCGAGGTGCAAAGACAGCCGGGATGTTAGCTTGGAAGCAGCTATACATTTAAAGAGTGCGTAACAGCTCACCGGTCGAGTGCTTCGGCGCAGATAATAAACGGGCATAAACGATTTACCGAAGCGGTGGGATAGAAATATCGGTAGGAGAGCATACTTATTGCAGAGAAGGCGGACTGCGAAGTTAACTGGAGCGATAAGTAGTGCAAATGTAGGGATGAGTAACGATAAAGCGGGTCATAACCCCGCTCGCCGGAAGACTAAGGTTTCCTAATCAACGTCAAACGGATTGGGGTTAGTCGGGACCTAAGGGCGCACCGAAAGGGAGGCTCGATGGCAAAGCAGTTAATATTCTGCTACTTATCTAAATTTCGACGGGGTGACACAGGAGCAAATTTGCCGCGCACTGACGGAAATGTGCGTTGAAGTGTTTAGGTATATCTTGTATAGTTAAATGCGTACGAGGTGCTGAGACACGAAAGTACTCCGCGACTACGGTCAAGGAGATAGTGCAATGGAGCCGACTGTCAAGAAAAGCCTCTAAGGTTAGGTTTAGATAACCCGTACCGTAAACCGACACAGGTAGTCGAGGAGAGAATCCACAGGCGCTCGAGTGATCCACGGCTAAGGAACTCGGCAAGATAGCTCTGTAACTTCGGGAGAAGGAGCGCCAACGCAAGTTGGCCGCAGTGAAGAGGCCCAGGCGACTGTTTAACAAAAACACAGGACTCTGCCAAATTTAACGATGACGTATAGGGTCTGACACCTGCCCGGTGCTGGAAGGTTAAGGGGGGACGTGCAAGCGTTGAACCGAAGCCCCAGTAAACGGCGGCCGTAACTATAACGGTCCTAAGGTAGCGAAATTCCTTGTCGGGTAAGTTCCGACCTGCACGAATGGTGTAACGATCTGGGCACTGTCTCGGCCGTGAGCTCGGTGAAATTGTAGTACCGGTGAAGATGCCGGTTACCCGCTACGGGACGAAAAGACCCCGTGAACCTTCACTACAACTTGACATTGGGAGCGTGCGTAGCATGTGTAGGATAGGTGGGAGACGGCGATCCGGGTACGCCAGTATTCGGGGAGTCAACGGTGAAATACCACTCTTGCTACGTGTGCTTTCTAACTTTAATTAGGACACTGTCTGGTGGGTAGTTTGACTGGGGTGGTCGCCTCCAAAAAAGTATCGGAGGCTTCCAAAGGTTCCCTCAGCACGCTTGGCAACCGTGCGCAGAGTGTAATGGCACAAGGGAGCTTGACTGTGAGACCGACGGGTCGAACAGGGACGAAAGTCGGGCATAGTGATCCGGTGGTTCTGTATGGAAGGGCCATCGCTCAAAGGATAAAAGGTACTCCGGGGATAACAGGCTGATCACCACCAAGAGCTCTTATCGACGTGGTGGTTTGGCACCTCGATGTCGGCTCGTCACATCCTGGGGCTGGAGAAGGTCCCAAGGGTTCGGCTGTTCGCCGATTAAAGTGGCACGCGAGCTGGGTTCAGAACGTCGCGAGACAGTTCGGTCTCTATCTGTAGTGGGCGCAGGAGTTTTGAGGGGATCTGACCTTAGTACGAGAGGACCGGGTTGGACGAACCGCTAGTGTACCAGTTGTAACGCCAGTGGCACCGCTGGGTAGCTATGTTCGGAACGGATAAGCGCTGAAAGCATCTAAGCACGAAGCCGACCTCAAGATGAGAACTCCCTGAGAGTCGTAGCAGATGACTACGTAGATAGGCTGCAGGTGTAAGCGTGGTAACACGTTCAGCCGAGCAGTACTAATTACTCGAATCGTTCTCTGTTAGAAGGAAAATGACACGACCCAAGTCGTCGTCATGCGCCGCTTCCACCTTTCAACCTGAACTGACTTATCTACCGTTGATAATTTATCCCACCCTGTCCGAAGAACAATCTAATATACAGCATAGCGTTCTGCAAGTATGACTTCAGAACAATAAGATTTAGGTGGCTAAAGCGGTAGGGATCACCTCTTCCCATCCCGAACAGAGCAGTTAAGCCTACCGACGCCAATGATACTACGGTAACACGTGGGAAAGTAGGTCGCCGCCCTTTTTCAGCTCCCTCACCAACCAGTGAGGGAGCATTTTTTTGTACATCCAAGACACTAAATTCTAAAGGCAGACAAGGCATTATTGCGTATTAAAAATAATGTCTGAAACGGGCTAAGGTTAAAATTCTGTAACAGATAACGCTCATTCCCCAAACTATACTAATTTTGCAGTAAGTGGTTATAGTTATACACTCACTTATGTTGGTTTCCACTGAAAATCATTAATTTTTTAGCATAAACAAAGTCTAAAAACACAGTGAAAAAAATATTGTTAGCAGTATGTTTGTCAGTAGGGATCATGTATTCCTGCTCTGATAAATGTAAAGATGTGAGTTGCTTAAATGGGGGTACGTGTGATGAAGGTAAATGCAAGTGCGTTCAAGGATATGAAGGTGAAAGGTGCGCTACGGCATCACGTGACCGTTTTATTGGTACTTGGAGTGGGGAATATACCATAAAAGTAACAGCGGAAGGTGAAACCAGTCCATTCGAACAAACATTTCCTGATTCGGTGATTTTCAAAGCCGGAAAAGGTGCTACCTTAGAAATGGTGGGTTATGAAAGTACGAATCTCATTCCTTCCGGTAATAGTCTTCAGATGACCATAACTTATGCCGGTACCTTCTTTCAGCTCAACGTTAGTGACGTTAATATGACTGTTAACGGAAAAATTTTGAGTTATAAAGACGCAAAAGTAAGTGGAAAGATGGATGGCAAAAACATCAGTGGTACGGTTGTAGGTATTTACACCAAAAAATAGTTTGATTCGTTGAAATCTGAAATTTTCGGTAAATTAAATTAGCCAAAGGGCTTACCATTCGATACCAATCATCAACATATCATCGGTTTGACGATGATTGCCTTTCCATTCGGAAAGGATGGTATCCCAGTCGTACTCCCATTCTTCAATGGGATGCGTTTGTATTTGACGGATATATTCCACCACCCGTTTATTAAAAAACTTCTGTTTATGAGGTCCGCCGAACTGGTCGGAAATACCGTCGGTATAGAGATAGAAACGATCACCGGCTTGCAGGTCAAAACTATGTTGTGTAAAATAGATCATTTGATTAAGTGGTTGTCGTCCGCCGATCGAACGACGGTCTCCTCTGACCTCTAACAGTTCACCCGCACGTATGCGTATCATCGGGCGATTAGCTCCCGCAAATATCACTTGATTGTTTTTCGGGAAAAAGCTAAGCAGGGCAATATCCATCCCGTCCAATAAGTCGGAGTGATCCGTTTTTTGTTTCAGGGCGGTGATGACGGCTTCATTCAGTTGATTCAGGATTTGAGCCGGTTGGTATTCGTCATGGTCTTTGACGATTTGATCCAGCAATGAATTACCCAACACGGACATGAATGCACCCGGAACTCCGTGTCCGGTACAATCCACAATCGCTACAATACAGCAATCTTTTTTCTTCAAAACCCAGTAGAAATCACCGCTGACGATTTCTCGGGGGCGGTAATAAACAAATGACTTCGGAAAGGTAGCCGCGATGTATTCGTTTTCAGGTAAGATGGCTTGTTGAATACGTTTGGCGTATTGAATACTGTCGGTGATGGCTTGGTTTTGCCGTTCAAGGGCTTCTTTTTGTTCCATCACTTGGGCTGTTCGTTGGATTACTTTTTCTTCCAAAATCAGCTTCTCTTTTTTACTTCTGTATTCGGCAAAAAGAAAAATTCCATATATCAATCCGCCACCCGTTAATGTATAAACCAAAAACATCCACCATCGTAAATACCAAGGCTCTTTTAACTCAAACGTATAGATGACTTCCTGACTCATCTTCCCAAAAGCATTCAATGCCCGCACATGAAAGCGGTATGTTCCTGCCGGAAGCCCTACGTACTCACGATAATTTTCACGTTGCCATATACACCAGTCGGTATCATGATTTTCTAACCAAACTTGATAGCGGGTTTCTTGCGGATTTTTGTAGCTCGTTGCTCCGAAAACAAACCGAATAATTAAATTGCCCAAAGCCGTTGGCGAAGCTTCCAAACTAAGGTATTCTTTGGCGGGAATGTGTGAGGATACGCTTTGCGGACCTGCGGCATAAACCGAGTCATTCATAATGATTTGCCGAACCATAACCCGGAATCCTTTACTATCATCTGATCGCCAGCTTAAATGATACCGAGCCAAACCATTCGGCATTGCTAACCAAAGCAAACTGTCATTTGGAATTAAGATACTGCTTATAGCAGAGACGTTAGCGGCGGAAAGGTTGGCGAATGTCGTTTTGTAAATGCCATTCTTACCGGGGATATGCTTGGCTAAATAGGGAATAGTAGGGTTATTTCTTCTGTTTAAAGAAGAAATACTGCCGGCGGGACGATAGCCTGAAATCCAAATGGCATTTTTTTCGTCTTGAGCCATCCGAATCACACTGTGATTTTCCGGTATATCAGGAAAAGCAGAACTGCGAACAAAACGATTGCGGTTGTCATCGAATTCAAATATACCGTTGGGCGTTCCGAAGATGGGTTTCCCCTGCAACATCAAACCAAATACCTGATCCAAAGATGGTAAGCCTGCATCCCTACCGAGATGGGCAACGGTAGGACGTAGCAAATTTTGATCGTTCAGCGTTAAACGAATGATACCGTTAACGGAAGTAGTCAGCCAGATGCGTCCTTGATTATCTTCCAATATCTCTCGAATTTCATCGGTAAGGTTTTCAATTTTACCTTTGGAAAAGAAAGGGCGACGGGTGATGTCTAAAACCTCTAAGCCGTTATCTAAGCCGACTAACAAAATATTGGGATGTGAACGCAGCTGCCGAATGCAATACGCATAACATAAATAATCCCTTTGGGCTTGAAAGTTTCGGACCAGAAAGATACCATCACTATTGGAGGCATAAAGGTTATTACCAATATGTTCAAAGGCATGACAGCGTCCGAAAAAATCTTCCACCTGACTAAATCGGTTATTGGTAGGGTGGGTTGGGTTCAATGGTCGGTAGTAAACGCCTTGCGAAGTGCCGATGTAAAGATATTGTTGGTGAACCGTTAAGCAAACAACGTCTCCATTAATGCCCGCCGTTTCATTGTACAGGGTAAAAGGGCTGGTAATGTCAATCCGCGCAATACCAGATTCCAAACAAGCCCAAAGGTTATTTTCAAAGTCTGAAAACAAAAACCAGACGTTGTTATCGTTCAGACCATTCGTTTTATTGATGATCTTCAGAAGTTTGCCGTTTTCGTCTATAATGATGATGCCGAAATCCAATGTACCTAATGCAATCTGTCCGTTAGAAAGCCGTTCAGCATCATAGACTTGATGTTCGACTAATAAATTGAGTAATGGTGTTGCGAAAGGTTCAAATTGCTCCCCGTTATACAAAAACAAGCCGTCCAACCGAGTTGTAACCAATATTTTCCCGTTTTTTAATCCAACCATATCGCTGATTCCTTTTTGGGCAAAACGTTCCCCACCCCGAACCAATTTAAGTTGACCTCCCTCCAATCGTTGTAAGCCAATCTTTCGTTGGCGAACATATACTTTACCATTGACGGTGAACATGGAGTGGAAACTGGTTTCGGGTTCGATAAATTTGAACGTAGGCTTTTCGGTGTTTACATCAATAATGATGATTTTTCCTTCTACTTGAAAATAGACTTTATTGTCCACCACAAAGGTTTTCCATACCTCACCTAAGTTTTGCAGGCTTTTGGGTAAATGCGGGATCAGCGATTTATACTCCATCTTACCCAAACCGTCGGGTTTGATGTAGCCGATTTCACCGGCAGCACCCACATAAATCCACCCTTGTTGCGAAACGGCTAAGGAGCGAACCCGACTTCGAGAAAGGATGCGAATGATACGCCATTGCGCCCCGTCATATTCCAGAATGCCGTCCGTATTGCCCACGTAAAGCAAACCATTGGGGGCTTGCACCATTGCCCAGTTCTGATTATCGGCATTGTAGTCGGTATTGATATAGTTTTGTAGATAGGTGATACCGTAAGCGTCCGATTGTGCGAATATCCCGCTTGATGCCGGCAGGAAAACGAAAACTAATATCAGTCCGAGCAATCGAAGCATTCCCGTTGTATTGTAATAGTTGGATGCAAAAATACTTATTTTAGCCCGAAAGGCAACCCATTATCTTGCCCCTTGATTTTTCCCTTTCAAGGCTTCGTTGTATCTTTGAGACATGAAAAAACTCGGCACGCTCATCCTCGCATTCTTTCTGGGAACGGCTCTTTTTCAACCGCTTTTTGCCCAAGTACAACCGACTAAACAAAATTGGTCGCAAATATTAGCACAAAACGAACACGACCCTTCGGTTATTACCGTTAAGCTCAAAGCGGACTATAAAAATTTCACTTCCGAACGCGGGATCAATCATCCCGTAGCCTTAAAACTGTTTGCTGATTTGGGCATTCGAGCAGTTAAACGTCGGTATCGCCTGACTGCCAATGATATTCAGGCGATTAATACGCGGGACTTCAAAAAATCTTTACCGGATTTAACGCTGGTTTATCAGTTGCAACTGCCGACCAATACCACACCTGAACTCCTTCGAGCGATGGATCGCATCCAACGCAGTAAACTCTTTCAATATATCGTCCCTGAAACCTACGACAAACCACTCCTTACCCCGAACGACCCGCTTTCAGCTGGGGCATGGTGGTATGCTAAAATGCAAGCCGAACAAGCATGGGAAATCACCAAAGGCGATACGAATGTTGTAGTCGGTATCATTGATACATCCTTTGATTTAGATCATCCCGACTTAGTGAATCAGATTAAGTATAATTGGAATGACCCCATCAATGGGGTTGATGACGATAACGACGGTTATATAGATAACTTCAGAGGCTGGGATTTGGTAGGCAAGTTTATGACCACTCCGCAAGGGGATAACGATCCTTCCGCTCCTGACGGTTCAGTCAATCCGCATGGAGCGATCATGTCGGGGACGTGTTGCGCACAGACGAATAATAACGTTGGGGTGGCTGCTCCGGCGTTTAACTGTAAGTTCATGCCGATTAAATGTGCGGGGGATGACGGCTCAGACCGATTGACGGCTTTAGTCTATGACGGCATTCTCTACGCCGCGCAAAAGGGTTGTAAAATCTTGAATTGTTCTTTCGGGTCAACGGTGTATAATCCTGTTCGGCAGGAACTCATCAACTTTGTTACCCGAAACTATAATTGTTTGATCCTCTCCGCGATGGGGAACGGCGGTTATGATACCGATAGTACGGCTATCTTTTATCCCGCCAATTATGAAAACGTTTTTGCCTTAACCGGAACTGATGAGAATGACCGTAAAGGTGGCATTTCTACTTACGGTTACGGAGCTGATGCAGCTGCCCCCGCTAAAGGTCTTTCTCATGCCCGCTACAATGACGCTTACGGTTTTACGGATGACGGCTATACGTCGGCGGCTACTGCGATGGCTTCGGGTGTCGCCGCATTGGTAGCCTCGAAATATCCCAACTATTCCGGTAAACAAATCGGCGAACTGATCCGCGTTACGGCTGACCCGATAGATAACCTCAATCCCGAATATAAAGAACGATTAGGCAAAGGACGACTGAATATGTTACGCGCCTTGACCGAAAATCCGCCTTCCGTCCGTAAGGAATCTATTATTATATCAGATGGAAACAATAATTTACCCGAACCCGGCGAAACCGCGAATCTCAACATTGTGGTTACGAACTACTTGGCGGAAGTTTCCAACTTGAACGTGTTGTTTAGCGTGAATAGTCCTTACATCACCGTTCAGAATCCGAATCAGGTACTTGCTTCCATTACGACCTTAGAATCCAAAGCCTTATCGGAAGCGTTCCGCCTGCAAATCGCTCCAAATTGCCCTGAAAACCTGACCGTTCGTTTTCGATTGGGTTATCAATCCGGGAATTATGACGACTACGAATATTTTACAATGGTCATCAATCCTACCTATCGGGATATGAATATTAACTTAATAGGTACGTCCTTTAATGGAGTAGGGAATTTCGGATATAATGATTATCCCGATAACAATCAGGGTTTAGGTTTAACCTACGAAGGGAATGCCTCTTGGCTGTATGAAGGTGGATTAATTTTATCGGCGGAAGGAGGTAAACTCTCCAACAATATCGGCAACGGACTTTCTACTCAAGACGATGATTTTATCACTAACGACAAAGTTCAATACCTTCAGCCCGGAACAAAAGCTGATGCCGAGATAACCACTGCTTTTTCCGATACCAACAGAACTAAAGTTGGTGTGAAAGTAAATCAGCGCGTTTTCGCTTATAAAAATAATCCCGACCGGAACTACATCATCGTTCAATATGAGGTACAAAACGTATCCGGGCAGGCGATCAACGACTTCCATGCGGGATGGTTTGCGGACTGGGACGTGGATGGTTTCCAAAATAATACCGCTTCTTTTGATAAAGCACGCAAGTTAGCGTTCACGTCCAATGGTGATAATTTTGCGGGATTGGTTTCACTGAACGATGTTCCCGTTTATATCAATAATTATGATGTAAGCACTTTAACGTCTTTTAGCCGCGATTTCAAGAAGAAAAGCATCATCTCCGATACTGCCGAGAAAACGGTCGGACCCGCTGACATTATTCAATTTATCGGTGCAGGACCTTATAATCTTCCCGTGAACGGTACATTAAAAGTGGCTTTTGCGTTAGTGGCGGGTAAAAGTTTGGTGGAAATCCAACAAGCTACCGACCAAGCCCGTACCAAGTACCTTTCGCTATCCGCCGATACCTGCCGAATTTCTTATACTTCTCGATTTACTAATGTACTGTGTGCCGGTTCGGCAACGGGAACGATTGAAATCACCCCTTCGGGTGGGACAGAACCTTACCAATATTCGCTCAATGGAGGCAATGCCCAAACTAATCCAATATTTACGGGATTAACGGCGGGAACGTACAACATCCTGATTCGTGATAACAAAGGCTGTGAACAGACGGCTACCGTAACCATCCAAGAGCCTAAAACTTTGCGTTTCAAACTGTTAACCAAACGACATTCTACCTGTAACGGCTGTAATGACGGCGTAATCGTGGCGCAAGGCACGGGAGGTGTCCCTCCGTATCAGTTTTCGGTAGGCAATCAACGTTTTACCGCCAATGTACTGGGGCGCTTGGTCAAAGGGCGATATACCGTTACGTTGAAAGATGCCAACGGCTGTACCCAAACCCGTGAAGTAGAAATTCGTTAATTCGTTAAAAAGCTGTTTCCGAAAGCGAATAATTCTTGGTTACTTGCTACTCGAAACGCGCATTTATCACAAACGCATGAAACATTTCTCCATAGCCGGCATTCAGATGAATATCGTCATCGGTAATAATATTCCGGCAATGAAGTATCGGATGGATGTATTGATGGCTACCTATCCGTGGGTGGATATGGTTATGTTCAGTGAGTTAGCCCCTTTCGGCTATTTGCTGAACTTCGCCCAAGAACTTCCGGGACCGATCGAAGAAGAATTTTGTGAGATGGCGGCGCGCCACAAGATTTGGTTAGTACCCGGCTCGGTCTACGAAAAAGTAGGCGACAAAATCTACAATACCTCGATGGTCATTGACCCGAACGGTACGGTCGTGGGCAGATACCGGAAGATGTTTCCATTCTTACCCTACGAAGCAGGCGTGGAAGCGGGGGATAAGTTTCTGATTTTTGATATTCCCGATGTGGGGCGATTCGGTGTTTCGATCTGTTATGATATGTGGTTTCCCGAAACGACCCGCACAATGGCGGTCTTAGGCGCGGAAGTGATCCTGCACCCGACCTTAACGGGCAGTATTGACCGTGATATAGAGCTATCTATTACCAAAGCATCCGCTGCCATCAATCAGTGTTTTATATTTGACATCAATGGTTTGGGTGCAGGGGGAACGGGACATTCCATCGTTTGCGGACCTGACGGACACGTCATCTACCAAGCCGGTAGCAACGAAGAGATCATTCCTATTGAAATCAACATAGATGATTGCAGGTGGGGTAGGGAGCGCGGGGTACGTGGTTTAGGGCAACCACTCAAAAGTTTCCGCGATTCCGAGATGGTATTCAATATCTATCAACCCGATGCCGACTATTCCTATCTGGATTCATTGGGAACATTAGAAAAAATGAAACGCCGGGAATGGAAAGACTACGATCATTCCGATTACAATGTCATCCACGATATAATTGATTATTCCGATACATCAACCTAATTTATAAATTAAGAATTAATAATTACGAATTATGAGTGTGTAAATTCATTCTTAATTCGTAATTTTTAATTTATAACCCCATGTACCGCATCCTCGAAGTCAACGAACGGCAGACGCATCGTGATTTTTTAGACTGCCCCCGCCTATTATACCAAGACGATCCAAACTGGGTTTGTTTGCTGGATTCCGAATTATCCAGTATTTTCAATCCCCAAGAAAATGCCTTCTTTAAGCATGGAGAGGCTACCCGCTTTGTGCTATACGATGATGCAAAAATTATTGGCAGGGTAGGGGTATTTATTAACCAAAAAAAGGCACACACTTTTGAGCAATCGACGGGAGGCTTCGGGTTCTTTGAATGTATTAATGATTTGGAGGCTTCTAAACTTCTTTTCGATACGGCTAAAGGTTGGTTAGCTTCACGCGGGATGCAGGCAATGGACGGACCCGTTAACTTCGGAGAAAATGACCGCAACTGGGGCTTACTGGTAGAGGGTTTTTCACAGCCCTTTATCGGGATGCAATACCACCTGCCCTATTATCAACGACTATTCGAGGCTTATGGCTTTCAGCCCTATTTTGAACAGGTGTCCCGCATAATGGACATCTCTAAGCCTCCGCCCGACCGCTTCGTTAAGATTGCCGAGTGGACGATGAAAAAACAGCACATCACCTATTGCCATCCCAACAAAGCCGATATGGCATCATTTATAGCGGATTTCGTGGTGGTTTATAACGATGCTTGGCAACATCATCCCAATTTTACGCCGCTCACGTCCGAACAGATGGTCAAGACGATGAAGGAAATGAAGCTGATCTTGATCGAAGAAATGGTAACTTTTGCCTACGTAAAGGATGAACCCGCCGGTTTTCTGGTATGTTTACCCGACTTAAATCAAATTTTTAAGCCGCTCAAAGGAAAGATGAATGCTTGGGAAGGTATTAAATTCCTGTGGCGGAAACGGAATAAGTACCAATGGTATCGGGAACGAGGCATCCTAAATCGGGGCAGAGTTATCATCATGGGCGTGCGTCCTAAGTTTCAGAAGTTAGGGTTGGAATCGGGAATGGTCATCACGCCGATGGAAACGGTAAGAAATATGGGTTTTCGGGAGATTGAGTTGGGCTGGGTCGGGGATTTTAATCCCGCCATGCAGGCGATACAGGACGCGGCGGCGAGCGATATTCCGCCCAAAAAACATGTAACCTATCGGTATTTGTTTGAAAAACAAGATGAGAAGCAATATTCTGCAAAAATAATTCGTTAAACGGCATTATTTTTGCGTAGGGGGTATCAAAACTTGCAAAGCCACCTATCGGTGAAAAAAATGTTTGTGGACAACGGAATAATACCGTACGATAATTCGCTTTTCGGAAAGTATTTTTTTGTAACTTTGCGGGGCAATAACTTTATAACCTAACCTACCTGTGAAAAGCATGGAACAAGGTTACTATACTGACCTGAAAATAGGCACACTAACGAACCGATACTCCGCGCGAGTAACGAATGGGTCTATCAATGATTCGGGTAGCGTTAGGTACATTGAGCTTAACCGGATGGACGCGACAGTGCTACATTCATCTAAATGCGTTTCGAGCCTTTTTACGCCGTTGTGTATAAAGTACGGCACTCCATATATTTCCCCTATGGGAAAAATTACTTTATTTACGCCTGTTTTGAACCAAAACATAAATTTAAGGAAAAGTCAAGGACGGCACCGGCGCGAGTCGGTGGTTCACGTATTTAGATAGTATGTAACTTTCGTGTCGGTGTGATGCTTAAAACAGAGGTGTAAACCTGCTGTTTTCGATGTTTTCGGATGTAGCTTAAATTTTTTCTTTTTCCATTCGTATTTAGTTTTTTATCAGATATCAACTACTTATGCAGAGAAGTATTCCTAAACTCTCAAAAATAACAAGACGCTTGTGTAAGCAAGTGATGTTATTGTTGTTCTTGATGAGCGGAGCTGCCTTTGCGTTCCCCGTTCGCCAAGTGTACGTTTCGCCGACGGGGGTTGACGCGCCGAATCGAGGGGATGCGAACCAACCGTTCCGTTCGATCAATTATGCCGTGATGAACCCTCCGACGAATTTGGGCAATGGCGATACGTTAATCGTGAACGTAGCACCGGGCTTCTACAATGAAAACGTAGACGTTCCGGACGGCTGGCCCTCCATGCAGTTGTCCTGTTCGGTGGCTCCCGGTCGTGCAAAGCTCATCATTAAAGGACCCAACGCCCTTTATATCAACGGACGATTCCAAGGCGTTAGCCCCGTAACCAACATGGCAGGCCGTGTGGTGAACCAAGAGGCTCTCGTACAGCAAGCATCTGCCGGCAGACCCGCTTTCCGCATCGGTGAAGGTACCGACGTGGAAATTTTTGGTTTAACGATCAACAACGCAAACCATCAGGCTATCGTTTTTGATGCCGGTACGAAAAAACCATACTTGTGCCAAAACTTCGCTAACCAGTTCGCACCGCAATTCGATTGCGTACCGGCTTCGATCAAGTTACGCCACAACATCTTCCAAACTTCCGGTACCCAAACGGGTAACGCAGGTGGGGATTTTGACGTGAACGGTAACTTCGACCGTACCCTCGGCGGGGAAGGTATCGTTGGTATCAAAAACAACAAAGGGGTTAATCCCGTTAACGGCAAACGTGCTACCTTCATCTTTGAAGATAACTTAGTACGTAATATTGCCGGTTACGATGATCCGAACGATCCGAACGATGATCCTTTATCGCTCCGTCGTGTAGGTGTTTTCATTCAAAACAGTGAAGATACCGTTCGTATCATGAACAACCGCTTCGAGGGGAACAGTCAAACGCTCCTTCCCGGCGGCGGTCGTCCGTTAGCTAATGCTATCATGCTCTTCGGGGTACGTGGTACATCGGCACAACACATCATAGTTCAAAAGAACCGCATTGAAGATACTTACCATTCCGGTATCCGTATCTTGAGTGCCGATACGTTGGAAGCCTGTGCCGGTTTGCCGGATTGTTTTAGACCCAACGATTTCCCTAATAAACAATTAGGTCTTCCGGTTCACTTAACCAACCGTTGGGTTAACGTATCATTCAACTCAATCTCCAAAACAAATGCAGCGAATGCGAATACGTTTGGTGGTGTTGAATTGACGTTCGCTAACCCTGAACCCGGAACTCCTGACCCCGATGGCGATGTAACGTGTCGCAACGAGTGGTTATTCCAAACGGATAACGTATTCGATGCGTGCAAAGTTAACGCAATCGTTTATAACGGTGGTCGTACCTATCGCAAGCGTAGCTTCTTCGCTAACCGTAACATCTTCAACAAAACGGTTCTCGGTGGCGGTCCCGGTCGTGGTGTGTTTAACAACTTCCAAGACCCGACCTTATTGAATCCGGATGATTTAACGGTCGTAGAAGCAACGGGTAACTGGTGGGGTGATAATCGCGGTGCTGACCATGTAGTGGTTGGTAACTCCGACTATAACTCAGCTCCGGGTAACCAAATCGCTACGCACGGCTTCATCTCCGATGTCGGTATTTATTATAGCCCGTGGTTAGCCGGTTATGGCACAAACGGTACAACGTCTCCTGATGATGTATCCGATGATCGCATGAACCCGACAACTTGGGGCTTCCAAGACAATTTACCGAAAACGTGGATTGCTAAGGAACTCTTAGACCGTGTTGATATTGATAACCTCGCTCCGAACGATCAAAGAACGCCTCCGGGCTATCACGTTGTTTCACCGGATATGGTGCCGACGCGTGATCTTTCTGATCTTTTAAGAGACTTGGCAGTTACCGGTTATATTTCTCGTGCCGTTTCGCACTCGAAATCTAATGACTCCATCAATGTATTACGTGGTACGTATGCAGAGTCGGTAACGATCAATAAAGACCTCTATATCTACGGACATCAACGCGGCGTATCTGCTTCTTGTAACTCTACGCGTCGGATTTCTGACGATAACCCGTATAACGATAAATCTTTACCGATTACGAATTATCCGAACGATCCATTACGTAACGAGTCTAAAGTTACCGCTTTCCGTTTAGCTGCCGAAACTCCTCAGGGTAGCGTTATCCCGTTCTATATCAGTAGTGACGTAAAAGTTACTTTAGACGGTTTAGCGATCTACTCCGGTACGACAGGTGCTATCATCAAAGATGACCGCATCACTACCACGAAAGACCTTACTTTCAAAAACTTAATCGTTTCTACCATTGACCGTGCTGATGTGGCTAACACCAGCTTAGGTCGTTCGGTAACGGGTGGTTTTGAAGGTGGTGCTATCGTGGACATCGCTCGCCACAATGGTAAGCTCTGGATCAACGATAACCGCTTTGAGAATATCGCGGGTCGTTTCAACTTTGATAACTTCTCTCCTTCGGTAACAGCCGTTCTTTTGGAAGGTGTGAACGGTAGTTCTTGGATTACCCGTAACTACTTCCAAGGAAATATTGAAGAGATCAGCTACGACTTCGTAGGAGGTGTTGCATCCGAAACGCGTATCCCGATGGGTAATGCGATCACGGTCTTCGCTTCTCACCCGACCGGAGCTGATTCTATCAATGTAGAACGTAACTACATCTTCCGTCCGGACTTCTCGGCTATCGCTGTTATTGATACGGCTAACTTAGGTTATGTAAATAACCTTAACGTTCGTTATAACACGATTGACCAAGCTAACGTAGGTGCGTACTTCATTGGCTTGAAGAACGTAAGAGGTATCAACTTAGGTATTGATGAAGTTACTCCAAACGACCAACAAGGTGGTATCACCATGCGTTTTGGTAACTCGATGACGAACAACATTGCTGTTCAGTTCAACAATATCAAGAATACTCGCTTCGCGTCTATTAACTTAGTACAACAAAATCCGAACACTCCGTTCAGCGTACCGAGTAACTTCCGCGTAGTTTACAACCTCTTCGATACACGTAACGGTCAAACCGTATTAATCAATACGGTTGATGGTGTTCCGCCCGGAATCCCCTCTATCCAATACACGTACAATGGTACTTTTGCCGGCTTCATGGCAAGAAAAGAAATGGGTATCAGCTGTACGTGGGCAGGAGCCGGTAACGTGAACGCTCGTGGTAACTGGTGGGGTTCTATCGAAGGTCCGATCCATGATTTCAATATCAATGGTGATGGTCTCGGCGTTGATCCGCGCGATCAGCTTAAAGTACACTACAGTCCATGGGTTTCTGCAAATACCACTCCGGATGACGGTGCCGACATCGGTCCGAGATGGGATAACAACTTCGTTAACAACAATAACGCTCCGGAATCTGGTCCGTACATTGACTTGTTAAGAGGGTTGAACAAATCCAACTACAACATGGATTGTAGCTCTTGGGGTTACCAAGATCGTCTCCAAAAAACGTATTATGTTGAAATCTCTTCTCCGGGCTTGTCTGAATGTCAACCGCAGGTAGCGATCAACATGATGAAAGATGGTGACATCTTAAACGTAGGTGATGTAACGTCCTTCTTCAACGAAGACTTAGTCATCAACAAAAATATCGTCCTTGACGCTCCGGGTGTAAACGTATCGGCTAAAGTTCGTGACATCATCGTCCTGAACGGTAAAAAAGTTTCGATGCGTCAGCACTTCACGGCTCGTAACATCTACTTGGCTTGTAACGTTAACGTTCCGGCTAATACTTGCCAAAACCTCTACACGGCTTATCCGGGTATGGGCAACTTGACAGGTCCGGTTCTCGCTAACGGTTACATCGAAACGTGGTCAAACCCCGCTTTCATCAAGTATTTAGACTTTACGGGTACGGTTTGCGAAGAGCCGGATCCGATGGGTACGAACCCCGACCGCTATGTCCGTGGTTACCTCCGTACGAAACGTCGTGTTCGTGCCGGTCAAGGTGAAACCTTCGGTAACATGGGCTATGAGTTAACGGCCGGTGTGGATAACTTAGACTCCGTTACGGTTAACCGTATGGCAGGTCCTGATACCCTCCAAAACCGTTCTAACCCGACGTTCGACCACATCGTTAAAAACGGTGAAACTTCGATCAACCGCTCTTGGGCGATCAAGTCTATCAACCCGTACAACGCAGGCGACCGTCGCGTGATCGTTAACTGGTACAGAAAAGAAGACAACGGTAACGACCTTCGTTACGCACGTCCTTGGAACAAAAACAGCACGCTCACCAACGGCGAATGGTACGGCTTACAGCCCTCTACCCTCTCTCCTGAAGTGAATCCGCGTCGCGTGGTAATTGACGGCTTAGAAAAATGGCGTTTGATGGATACGTTAACGATTGCAGAAAACGTCTGTAACATCGTAGCGTCTATCAGCAAACCCATGCCGAGCCTCATCTGCGAACAAGGTACGATCAACTTCAACATCATGATTAAAGGTGGTCAACCGCCTTACATGGTTACGGTTCGTGAAAATACCTTAACGCCCGTTGTATTAGGTCCGTTCAACGGTACGCCTGATGTGAACGGTATGTACACTTTCCCGGTAACGTTCAACACGCAAGGTCCTGGTCCGCTTAACTTCTACACCATTACGGAAGTTAAAGATCAAACGGGATGCCGTGAACTCGTTAACGTAGGTTCTGCACAAACGATTGACGTTCGTCCGATTCCGACGGCTCGCCTTGTAGGTGATCCGCAACCGGTATGTAACGGCAACGAAGCTGAATTCATCGTTGACTTCAGTGCCGGTACAGGTCCGTGGCGCGTAGGATACCGCATCGGTAATGATCCGACGGTACAATACGTTACTACGACGCAAGATCCGTTCAACCTCCGTGTAGTTCCGACGAACAACTCTTCTCGTCAAGATCAAGTAGTTGCGATCAAACTCGAATCCGTTGACTACGGTCCCGGTACGTGTGTTGGTTCTATCGTGGATGCTCCGTCTCGCGACGTAACGGTTCGTCCGGCTCCGACGGTAACATTTGGTGCTATCGCGGCTAATACGGCTATCAAAGCATGCCAATGTGAATCTCCGACGGTGGATGTCCTCCTCGAAGGCAAAGGTCCTTGGCAAGTACAATACTCCATCCGCACGAAAGACGGTTTAGCTCCGCCTACGACGGGTGTTGTAACTTTGGGTAACCAAAACGATCCGACAGATATTCCGGTTCTCCGCACGTTTGAAATCAACCCGAGAACGATTAACCTCTTCTCTTGTCCGGCAGATACGTTCTACGTCAAGTTAGATCGCGTAATTGACGGCAACGGTTGTGCAACTGTTCCGGCTACGAACCCGGAAGCCCAGTTGATCTGGACTCCGCTCCCGACGGTACAATTCGCTAATAACACGCCTTCCAACTTCTGTAAAGGTACTGCGGTATCTGTTCCGGTTGTGGTTACGGGTCAAGGTCCGTGGACGATTTCTTACCTCCGCCCGAATGGTACGGTAGGTACAAGACAAATCGGTACACCGACGTTTGTAACCAGTGCTACACTTGACTTACCGCTTGATGGTACGATTGACGGTGCTAACGTATTTAGCATCATCGGTGTACAAGACGGTGGTAACTGCTCGAACAACGCCATCAACAGCAACACGATTGTTAATATAAACCCGCTTCCGGCTGTTGGTTGGACTACAACGGGTCAAACAATCTGTCAAGGCGGTGTCGCTCGCTTAGAAGTTCAACTCAAAGGGATGGGTCCGTGGATCGTTAACTATACTGTTAATGGTGCGCCGCAATCCGTAACTTTAGGTAACCCGGGCGAAATGGGTCCGATCAAAAAAGACTTCATCGTTACGCCTTCTGCTACTTCCAATTACTGCTTAACCAGCGTTATTGACGGTAACTTACCGGCATGTACGGGTACGTTCGATTCGCAACAATGCTTCCGCGTACAAGTGAACCCCGCTCCGACGGCAAGTTTCTTGAACGTAACCAGAAGCATCTGTGCAGGTCAGCAAGTACCGGTTAACGTATTCTTACGTGGCATCGGTCCTTGGACGATCACTTACACCGCTAACGGTAACGTTCAAACGGCTCAAGTATTGGGTACGGTGAACAGCAACTCGGGTGGTTCTATCCACACGTTCAATGTTGCTCCGTTAACGACAACGACGTACAGCCTCTTGACGGTTACGGATAACACTTCTCCGACTCCTTGCACGGCATCGGTAGTAGGTTCTTCCTTCACGGTTACGGTTAACGAACAACCCACTGCGGTATTCGCGATTCCGGGACCGATCCAAACTTGCCAAGGTTCTTTAACGCGCGTTCCGTTTAACGTAAGCGGTAGAGGTCCGTGGGTGGTTTCCTATACGATGACGAACCAACAAGGTAACGTAGTGAATCGTGTTGTATCTTATGGTAACACGTTCTCTCCGTCGCCTGCTACTTTCAATATCGAAGAAAACATTAACATCAACAGCCAAATCTGTATCACTCGTGTACAAGACGGTAGCGGTTGCTTTGTTAATTCCAATCCGAACCAATCTTGCATCAACGTATTGGTAGGTCAGGCAGTATCGGCGGCGATCAGCGGCACGATCACTACGGCTTGCCAAGGTCAGCCCGTTCCGGTTACGGTAACGTTTGCCGGCGGTGCAGGTCCGTTTAACTTCAGCTACCGTGTAGGCTCTGAACCCGTAACAACGGTTAACGGTCTGAACGGTCCGGTTGCAGTTATCAACGTAACGCCGACAGCAGTTGGTACGATCACGGTAACTCCGGTTTCTGTTGCTTTATTAAATGGTAACTGTACAGGTTCTGTAGCAGGTGTAGCGACGATCACGGTTCAACCGCGTCCGACGGCTACGATCACTTCTACGGGTGGTACGGTTTGCTCCGGTTCTAACTTCAGCGTTGGCTTACAGTTAACGGGTCGTGGTCCTTGGAAAGTGTACTACACACGTAACAGCGTTCCTGATTCAGTAATATTAGGAGATGTAACTTCTCCGGGTACGTTCCCCGCAGTTTGGGTTACGAACCCGACGGTTAACACTTGCTACGCTTTAACGGGTGTACGCGATGGTAATGGCTGTCTCAACACAGCTTCGGGTGAAATCTGCGTAAACGTAACGCCGACTCCGCGCGCTCGTTTCGCTGATGCAGGTCCGCTCAGCTCTTGCAACGGTTCTCCGGTTTGCTTGAATGTAGCATTAGAAGGTATTGGTCCTTGGAATGTTACGCTCTTAGCGGGAGTAACTCCGCAAACGTTTACGATCGGTTCTGCCGGTCAAGTAGGCACACCGGGTAATCCGACAACTGCTTGTATCAACGTACAACCTTTATTCCCGACAACTTACACGATCATCGGTGTAACCGATAACAGTGGCGGTGCATGTCCGGGTGTAGTAACGGGTAACCCAATCACGGTTAACGTTTCTACCTTACCGACGGCTAACATCACGAACGTAGGTCCTGTACCGACGATCTGTTTAGGTCAAACGGCTAATGTAGTAGTTAACTTAACGGGTGCAGGTCCGTTCAACGTAACTTTAGTTGAAACGAACACAGGTAGCACGGTAACGGCTAACAACGTATCTAACCAAGCTGTTATTCCGGTAACGCCTTCGGTTGCAGGTTCTGTTGTTTACCGCGTACAGTCTATCAGCTACTCGAATGGTTCTTGTACGGTGAACTCGCCGAACATCAACATCACGGGTACTGCATTAGTAAACGTAAATGCTTCTGCTACGGCTACGGTAACGGCAGTTAACCCGAACGTATGTTCCGGCGGTACAGCTAACGCTGTGATTACCTTCACGGGTAATGGTCCGTTCAACTTCACGTACACGGTTAACAATCAATCGTTCACCAACACGACAAGCAATAACACGTTCCCGATCAGCTTCCAAACCAGCCAAGTTGGTAACAACACGGTAGCGGTTACGGCGTTATCTAACAACACGTCATGCCCGGGTGTTATCACGGGTGCGCCGGCAGTATTTAACGTAACGCAAGGTCCGACGGCAGTAATGTCCGGTACGATCCAAAACGTATGCGTGGGTACAGCTATCAACCTGTCTGTAACCTTATCGGGTGTAGGTCCGTTCCAATTCACATACCAAGAAGCTCCGAATGGTCCGACGCAAACGATCAGCTTCGCTACTGCGGGTGTAAACAACTTCACGGCTGTTCCGACGGCTGTTGGTACACGCACCTTCAGAGCATTAAGCGTAACGGATGCAAGCGGTTGTGTTAACGGCTCGGCTACGGGCGAAGTTTCTGCTAACGTAGGTACGGCTCAAAACTTAACGGTATTAGCTGTTAAGACGGATCCGACTTGTGCAGGCGGTAACGGTTCGATCACTATCACGGCGTTCGTAACTCCTTCTTGCCAACCGGGTGCATGTCCGTTAGAATACTCTTTAGACGGTATCAACTGGCAAGTATCTAACATCTTTGCAGATGTAATGCCGGGTACGTACACACCGTATTCTCGCATCCGTAACACGTCTTGCCCGGCTACGGGTACGGCTGTAACGGTGAATGCAGGTCCGGTTGTATCCAGCCTCAACATCACTAACATCACGGTTAACAGTGCTAACGTTGCTTGGGCTAACTCGGCTCAAGGTCCGTTCCGTGTACGTTATCGCATCACAGGCGGTACGTCTTGGACGACTATCGACAATATCACCAACCGTAACGTAAACTTAACGGGCTTACAAAACAATACGAACTACGACGTTGAGTGGTACTCACTCTGCGGCGGAAACGTAGTAGGTCCGGTAACGGCTACCTTCCGTACCTTAACCGGTGGCGGTTGTGCAATCGTAGGTGGTGTGTTCATTGATGACGTAGCTCCGGGTACGGCAACAGTGAACTGGAATGGTGTTCCTTCTGCTGTATGTTACATCGTACAATGGAAACCGACAACTTCCAGCTTATGGCAAACGGCTTCTGTTAACGCAGGTCAGACGTCCTTCACGGCAACGAACTTAACGGGTGCATGTACTTGGGAATTCCGTATCCGTACTAACTGTACGAGCTGCGATCCTAACAGCGGTACACGTTCTGCATTCACTTCTCGCTTCAATACGAACTTACCGAACGTAGGTTGCCGTACTGATGTGGTTGATAATGCAGTGGCAGATGCAGCTATCTCTGAGTTCTCTGTATATCCGAACCCGAACAACGGTATCTTCAACATCCGCTTCAACACGGCTGAAGAAGGTGCTGCATCGGTAACGATGTTCGACCTCGAAGGTAAAGAAATCGTGAATCGTCAAGAAACAGCTATCGAAGGATCAAACTCCATCGATGTTGATCTCAGCGGTATCACGGCTGGTATTTACCTGTTGAAAGTTCAAAAAGGCGGTTCTGTATTAACTACGAAAGTGGTTATCAACTAATCCCTCTTGGATTTCCAATAAAAAATCCGACTCTCGAAAGGGAGTCGGATTTTTTTATGTTTCAAAAATCACTTAATCGAATGTTTTTATGTAAAAGGTGTTTAGATGTAAAGAGCCTCTTGCTCCGAAGGTGTACCGAAGTAGGGAACATGATAAATCGCTTCCCCCACTTGACCGAATTGCTCTTCAATCAGCCCGATCCACGCCTCCAAGTAGCGAATCACATCGGATCGGACGTTGTGCTTTAGATGGCGTTCTTCGTAAGGGAGGCGGGCTAAAATAGCAGGGTCGGAAAGCCGTTCCAAATGGACGAGATCATCCCGCGTAAAGCCTGCATCCAATATAGTGGCGATGATATGGTCAATAGGAAAACCGCTGGTCGGACAGTAATCAATGACGTGTTCGCTCCAATCGCCGGCTTTTTGGAGGGCAAAAGCATGGATTTCAGCATGGGATTTATCCGTTAAAACTTGTGCCAGATGACCGCAATTACAGTTGCCCTGATGCGCCCAAGAGTAACTCCGCTCAGAGGCAAGACGGTCGCGCGTTTGTCGTAAAGTTTGTACAACTTTTAGGGTAGGGAGTGCCATTTGATAAGGAAATAGTTTCTTTCTTAACGAAACAGCAAAGAAGTACGTTTCTTATTCCTCTTTTTTTATGGGCAGGCGTATGGTAAAAATCGTTTCGCCCGGTTCTGAAGAAAAGGCTATCGTGCCGTTATGTTTTTCGATGATCCCTTTACTGATGGATAAGCCTTGTCCTGTGCCTTCGCCTTTTTTCTTGGTGGTGAAGAGCGGTTGAAAGATTTTTTCTTGGATTGCTTGGGGAATGCCGTAGCCGTTATCTGTAATTTCCGCTTGGATAAAATCGCCGTCCAATTTTACTCGTACACTGATTTTGCCCGGACGGTCAGTTTGATTTTTCGCGGCGTGCTGTGCATTCATTAATAAATTTGTCCATACTTGGGAAAGTTGGTCAGGATAACCCATGATGGGCGGTAGGTCTTCCTCAATTTCCTGCACCACCTCGATGCCTTGCGTGATATGATATTCATACAAGGTTAAAACGGTATTGATGGTCTCGGATACATCTGTTTCTACGGGATCGTCGTTTTCGTTGCGTTTATAAACGTAGTTATTGAGGGTGGTGATGATTTTCTGCGCCCGTTCAATCGCTGTCCGCATGGTGGAAAGTTGCTTCCGAACCATACCCACGTTATATAGGACTTCCACCAATTGGTTGGAAACGGTGGCGGGAAGGTGTTGGAGGAGCAAAACCAATGAGTCTATATTGTCAGTCAAGCCGATTTTGACCAATTTTTCGGCTATCTCTTCGGTATCCGGTACGTTTACTTGGGAAAGTTGGTCTTCTATATCACGGATGTACTTACGTTCTTCACGGGTTGTTAGCGTCGGCGTTTCTTGTAACGTACGCTCCACGACCACCATGAAGTCGTTTTTATCATCGGGATTAATATGGTCAGCAATCACGGACAGCATTCGAAACGCTTGGGGAACAAGCACCGTAATGTTTTGCTGCGCGGCATTCAGTACACCAAGGGGGCTGTTGATTTCATGGGCAACAATAGGAGCTAACATGCCGATAGCCGCCATGCGTTCCGATTGCACCAACATATCTTGCTGTTGCTGGATGGTATGGAGGGATGAAGCTAATTGCGCTGTTTGCTCTTCTAACTGGTTTTTCTGCTTGGTGATCTCAAGATTCTGCTGATTAACTTTTTCGAGGTTGGCATTGATCTCCTCGTAGGCGTTTTCGAGTTCCGCCTGTTTGTGCTTGATTTCGGTATTGGCTTGTTCTAACTGATCGTTTCGCAGTTTGATTTCCGCATAGATGGTCATCAGTTGCTCATTGGCGTTACGGAGTTCGGAGGTACGTTCGTCCACCAATCGGGAAAGCTCTTGTTCCCGTTGTTTCAGACCCGCAATTATTAGGTCATTTTGGTTTCGGGTACGCTGAATGAGGACGCGGATGATGCCCTGCAATACTTCGGGACGATTGCCCACGATGCTGTAAAAGTCTTCTTGACTGAGCTGAAATGCAACCGTTGGTTCGATGGCGGTAACGGAAGCGGAACGGGGTTCGGTATCCAATACGGCTAATTCACCGATCAGGTTACCGGGACCTAATTCGATGAGGGTGTGCATCCCGTCGTGAACTTTCGTTAATCCCGAACCGATAAGATACATACAGTTACCTAATTCTCCTTTTTGGATAATCATGTCGGAAGGCTCGAAACGACGCTCTTTCATACCGGAGGCGAGTTCAGCCAATACGGTATCAGGGGTATGCGCAAAGATGGCAACCGAGCGGAGAATGGCAGTAATGTCGGAAACGTGCATAGCGAGTTAGTTCGCCTCAAAGTGTCCCAATTTAATGAATTATTCGGAATCCGTAAGAGCCTGTTTATAATTAACATTCTTTTAGAGGCTTTCCCGTACACCTATGGTATAAACATCGGTATTTTTGATGAATTATCAACATTAATACTGCTTGTTGTCGGCAATTCTTTTTGGGGGAAGTGGATAATTTTCCTCAGCTTGTATCTCGTATAAATCATATGAAACGAATTACGGGTTGAACGAAAAGCGGGTTTACGGTGTTCCATATAAGCTATCATATTCTTATTCATAGCACAAAGATAATTGGTGTGGAAGCGTTTGCCTTCCCCTTTATAATGAATCAATATTCGATTATGAATTACAATACCTGTACATGGTGATTTTATTTATATTGTTAAGAATTTTGTCAATACTTTAGCAAAAAAATGGCAATTATTGCAAAAAATCTAAGAGATTTTAACGAAGCGTTCGAGTGGAAAATACGCTCGAACCGGATGTGAAAAAGTCAAAGAATTTGTAAACGAATTGCAATAAGATCAGCAATAATAAGATATTATTAACAAATTAATGCTAAAAAATATTTAATGATTGAAAAATTGAATATGTAAACAGTATTAATGGATTTGATCTTTTATCGGGGAATGATTGATATTGATATGTGAACATGATATATTCTTGAGGCAATTTGGGGGGTTATCATAAATGGCATGGTTATATTGTAGAATGTATGATTTAGTTGGTTGATAAATGAGGGTATTGGAGGGTTATATTTAGGGGATGTCGGGTGAAAATGTGGGTTGAAAGTGAAGTAAGGGTATTGATTTTCAAAAAAAAAGGTATAGAGGCATTTGCGCGAAAGTAAATGCTATTAAATTTGTGGCACTTTGAAGCACCTCATCCAACCTTATCACCAACAGATGAATTTGCTTTACCCCACCTTCGACCTGCAATGCTCGCACTACGAAGAAGTGTTGTTAAGCTCCGCCTCTAATGTAGGCAGCAGAATTAACGTGTTATTGCCCAAAACTTGGGTTAGAACAGGTAATTATCAGGCAGAAGCCTATATCTTAGACCCCGTATTGCTCCGGTTATTCCGCTTGGATTACCTTGGCGGACAGAAAAATACGGCGGTAATCGACCCCGAAGAAGCCCTTTACTACGTTACCCATACGGAAGTGTCTTGGTCGTCCCTCATCACAGCGGAATTCGATGATGATGATTTGGGAGATGAAGATTCTGCTGATGATGACGAGTGGATGGACGAAGAATTCGACGATGACGACGAAGACACGGATGACGAAGATTTTGATGACGAAGACTTTGACGACGAAGACTTTGAGGACTTCGAGGACGAGGATTGGGAGAACGACTTTGAAGAAAGCGAAGAAGACGACGAAGAAGAATAATCTTGTGTAGGAGCCGAATGTTTGAGGTTATTATACTCGGCACCGGCTCCGCCATTCCGGCTTTCGGTAGGCATCTAAGCGGTCAAATCGTGGTGTATCATCACCGATTGTACCTGATAGATTGCGGAGAGGGAACGCAGTTCCAACTCAATAGGTATCGTGTGCCTATCAAGCGTTTAGATGCCATATTCATCTCCCATCTTCATGGGGATCACGTCTTGGGTTTGCCCGGCTTACTCTCTTCAATGAGTTTAGGTGGGCGAACTAAGTTATTGCCAATCATTGGTCCCGAAGGTATTAAAGAACTGGTAGAGACCCAGCTGCGTCTCACTCATGGGTTTTTAACCTATCCCTTAGAGTTTCGAGAAATCAGCCGAACAGATGAGTCTCAAGTTGTCTTTCAAACATCTGCTTTACGAGTAAAAACAATTCCTTTACATCACCGGATTCCTTGTATCGGCTTTCGATTTGATGAAACTTTACAAAAACGTAAGTTTTTGGTACAAAATGCCTATGCCTTAAATATTCCCAAAGAGTATTTTCATCTGATTAAGCAGGGAGTAGCTTTTACCTTACCCGACGGTCTAAAAATTGAACCTGATACCTGCTTGGGGGAACCGAACGAACTCAATAGCTATGCCTACTGCTCCGATACCCGCTTTGCTCCCGAAATCGTACCCTATATTGAAAAAGTGAGCTTACTCTATCACGAAGCCACTTTTTTGCAATCCCAAATCATTCAAGCGGAAGCCACTGCACATTCCACTGCATTTGAAGCCGGTAAAATTGCTTCGATGGCGGGGGCTGATGCGATGTTGATTGGTCATTTTTCTGCACGATACAAAGAACCGACCGATTTATTGGATGAAGCACGTACCGTATTTCCTAATACTTATTTAGCCATAGAAGGCAAGACCTATCCCGTTCCGTATGAAGAAAGCGATCTTTCCTAAAGAACAATTATTGTTTATCATCCTTTCCGGCTTTTTTATCAGCAATGCACTTTTAGCGGAATTTATTGGTGTGAAGGTCTTTTCTTTGGAGCGGACGTTTGGTTTTGATCCCGTTTCCTTTACATTCTTAGGAGAAAAGGGCTTGAGTTTCGATTTGACCGCCGGTGTATTGTTATGGCCTGTGGTTTTCATTATGACAGATGTTATCAACGAATACTACGGTAGGCGAGGCGTTCGCTTATTGTCCATTTTAGCAGTCTGTTTGATATTATATGCGTTTATCATGGTTTTTCTGACAATGGGTTTAGTACCGGCTTCGTTTTGGGAACATGACCCGGACACCGGCTTGAACATGAATACCGCTTTCACTAAGATATTCGGACAGGGACAAAAGATTATCTTCGGTTCACTCACCGCTTTTTTGGTTGGGCAACTGATAGATGCCTATGTATTTCATCAAATCCGCCTCAAAACGGGGCAACGATACAAGTGGTTGCGGGCTACGGGTTCAACGTTGGTATCTCAGTTTATAGACACCTTTGTCGTTTTGCTGATAGCCTTTTATTGGGGTTCACATTATCCGCTTACGTGGGTGCTTGCGGTCGGTACTGTAAGTTATACCTATAAATTTTGTATGGCGTTGTTGATGACTCCTGTACTCTATCTTATACATCACTTCATCCGTCAATTTTTAGGACCAGAACAAACCAAGCATCTACTTCAAAGAGCGATGAATCAAGAAAATTGATGTGGTGAAATGTTTATTTGCCTAAAATCAGCTTTGGCTTTAATCTCCACATTCCTCATGATCCTTCTCTCCATCGTTTTTTTACTGTGGAGGATGCCCAATAACATTACCGGCGATTCCCCGATAAAGAGTAGATAGCCACTATTTGGATTATGAAGAAACGCAATTCTTACCTGTTCACCGTGATAAGATGCCAAGTGATCTAAAAGGTACTCGTAATCACTTAAATTAGTACGTTTGCGTATCTCTCTCTTTATTTCATACCTCACGCTATATATGAAGGGCTTGGCTCGTAGGAATGGTAATCGCACCATCTTTATCCAGAACCAAGTTAGGTAGTTCTTTTAACAGCTTATCGGCATGTGGTACTGTGAGTTGATGCGCTAAGAAAACCTCGAAATCTATTTTCAAACAGGTTGTAATACGGATTCGTTTAATTGATAGTGAACGTTACCGGAAGAACAAAGTATGCCGTTTTGACGAAGCAATTCAAGGGACTGTTGTAAGACCGTCCTTTCAACTAATGAGCCGTATTTATTAACTTTATGGCTATCTGCATACTTCCATAAAAACCAAGCATCAAAATCAACTACCAAATTTGAATTATAAATTAATATTTATTTAACATTTTGATTTATAATAGAATCTTAGTTTTGCATTATAACTGTTTCGTGTTCCGATATGGATAACCTCATAGAACTGATCATTGATGGTCAATTAGAAAGAGTAAAAATGCTGGCAAGTAATGGTGTCAATGTAAACACAAAGTATGACTTTGGTCGTACAGCACTTTATGTGGCTGTTATTCAACAGTATTTAGAGGCAGTGAAGTTTCTTATTGAAAATAAAGCAGATATTAATGTACGCGATGAATTTGGTGTTACACCATTAATGGCTGGCTGTGCAAAAGATAATATTGCAATTATTCGGTTTCTAATAGAGCATGGGGCTAAGATAAATACGATAGATAACGATGGAAGAACCCCTTTAATTAATGCAAGCTATGCAAATAAATCCTCTATCGTCAGAATATTGATTGATCATGGAGCAAACCTAAACCATAAAGGTGAATTTGGATGGTCAGCATTAACTTTAGCTGTTCAAAAAGGATATACTGAAACCGTAACCATCCTGATAGATTCTGGAGCAGATATTGATTCAAGGGATCACGATGGAATGACTCCATTAATACATGCAAGTATTAATGGAGATTTGTCTATGTTAAAACTTTTAGTCAACAGGGGGGCTGATGTGAATATAAGAGACTATAATGAAATGACAGCTTTTTCCCATACATTTCATTCACACAAAAACAGTGAAATTATGGCATTTTTGATAAAAAACGGGACTGAATTTTTTTAATTTTTATTATAATATAAAAATACCATTTTCATTATTTATTCTCCTTGATTAAAGGAAATTTCATGGATTTTCAAAAAAAGGGTAAAATTTAAACTTTGTCAAACAAGAATGAATGAATTTTGAATAGCTTATCCATAAATACTCCCCCGCTGATCTTCCAACCAACGGGGAATATATTAACTATATAAATAAATCTAACTAAGAGACTGATCTTACATCATGCCACCCATGCCACCCATGCCCGGGTGCATTCCACCGCCCATCGGAGCTTCTTCAGCTTCTTCAGTGATGACGCACTCAGTCGTGAGGAGTAGGCCGGCAATCGAAGCGGCGTTTTCCAAAGCGGTACGCACTACTTTCGTCGGGTCAATCACACCCGATTGGATGAGGTTTTCATAAACCTCTGTGCGGGCGTTGAAACCGAAGTCGCCATCACCTTCACGCACTTTTTGGATGACTACCGCACCTTCTAAGCCTGCATTGGCTACGATCTGGCGGAGCGGTTCTTCCAACGCCTTGCGAACGATAGCTACACCCGTACCTACATCGCCTTTGAGTAAGTTATCATTAATACCACCGCGACCGGGTTCCAGAGCCTTGATACAACGGATCAACGCTACTCCACCACCGGGAACGATACCCTCCTCAACGGCAGCGCGCGTCGCGTGTAAAGCATCTTCCACACGGGCTTTTTTCTCTTTCATCTCCACCTCTGTCGGTGCGCCGATGTAAAGAACAGCTACCCCGCCGGAAAGTTTTGCCAAACGCTCGTTGAGTTTTTCTTTGTCGTAGTCAGAAGTCGTCGTTTCGATTTGGGCTTTGATTTGGTTGATGCGGGCTTTGATTTCCTCATCTTTACCTTTTCCGCCGACTAAGGTAGTGTTGTCTTTGTCAATCGAAATTTTGGTAGCGCGACCTAAGTAGTCTAACGTAGCGTTTTCCAGTTTGTAACCGCGCTCTTCAGAGATTACCGTACCACCCGTCAAGATAGCAATATCTTCCAGCATCGCTTTACGACGATCACCAAAGCCCGGAGCTTTTACCGCCGCGATGCGTAAAGTACCACGCAATTTGTTCACAACTAAGGTAGCGAGAGCTTCACCGTCAACATCTTCAGCGATGATGAGAAGTGGTTTGTTGGTGCGAACCGTACTTTCGAGGATCGGCAAAAAGTCTTTCATGTTGGAAATCTTTTTGTCGTAGATCAAGATATACGGGTCTTCGAGTTCAACCGTCATGCTGTCGGCATTGGTAACGAAGTACGGAGAGATATAACCTCTGTCGAACTGCATCCCTTCCACCGTTTCGAGGTAAGTTTCGATACCGCGCGCTTCTTCAACCGTGATAACGCCATCTTTTCCCACTTTTTTCATCGCTTCGGCGATTTTCTCACCGATTTCCGTATCACCGTTAGCCGAGAGCGTACCTACTTGTTGGATTTGCTCCTGACCGATGTCTTTTTTCATCTTTTTGAGTTCGGCAACAACGACTTTAACGGCTTCTTCGATTCCGCGTTTGATTTCCATCGGATTCGAGCCTGCTGTTACGTTTTTCAAGCCTTCACGATAGACGGCTTGTGCCAATACGGTTGCCGTCGTAGTACCGTCACCGGCGATGTCTGCCGTTTTGGAAGCTACTTCTTTTACCATTTGCGCGCCCATGTTTTCGATCACGTCTTTGAGTTCGATCTCTTTAGCGACCGTTACACCGTCTTTGGTAACGAGGGGTGCGCCGAATTTTTTGTCGATAACGACATTGCGACCACGCGGACCTAAAGTTACTTTAACCGCATTAGCCAATTGATCTACACCGCTTTTGAGTTTTTCGCGGGCTTCTATATCGAATTTAATGACTTTTCCTGCCATATCTTAGATGAATGATTTGGGGTTAGAATTAAGGGTTGTTTTTGGAAAAAAATGATTTTTGATGGTTAGCGAAGGTGATGCAAAACAGCAAAACGATTAGATCACTGCGTAAATATCGGTTTCACGCATGATAAGGTAGTCTTTACCTTCCACGCTGATTTCGGTACCGGCATATTTACCATATAATACGGTTTGCCCTTCCTTAACGGTCGTGGGTTCATCTTTTTTACCGGGTCCTACGGCTACAACCGTACCGCGTTGTGGTTTTTCTTTAGCGGTGTCGGGGATGATGATCCCGCCGGCTGTTTTTTCTTCTGCGGGAGACGGTTCGATAATCACGCGATCTCCCAAGGGAGTGATGTTGATTGCCATGATAGCTTATGTGAATTTGAGTTTGGGTTTATCGGATTATCCGATTTTAACGGATTTGTCTTAGCATTCGCAAGCCTTATGCCAAGCCGTAGAAGCTGTCATTTTTTCTGTTAAAAGCTGTCTTATTCGCCTGAACTACTGAAATTTTGGCAGAAGTAGCATCTTGGATATTACTTCGAGTCGTATATGTTGCGTGAATTTGTCGGAAGGATAAAAAAAATGAGATTTTTTTCGTCGAAGACTTGCACAGTATAAAATCACCTACTACTTTTGTCCCCGCTTTAAGAGAGAAACACGGCAAGGCGATGTGCCGAACACAAAAGATCAAAGAAAGCACTTTTTTTAAATCGAGAGTATTTTAATTCGACTAAAAAAAGTTAAAATTGAAAATAGGGCTTGCACGAATGAAAAAAAGCCCGCAACTTTGCATCGTCAAATTGAATGACTGCCCCTTAAAGCGAACGAAAGTTCAAAAAAGCTGAAAGGGCAATAAATTCGAGAACACACGTTCTTTGAGGTTAGGGTAAGAGACAAAAAAACCAAGTAAGGGAAACGTCAATTTTTAGGATATTTTACCATGGAGAGTTTGATCCTGGCTCAGGATGAACGCTAGCGGCAGGCCTAATACATGCAAGTCGAACGGAGTAGCAATACTTAGTGGCGGACGGGTGCGGAACACGTACGTAACCTGCCCGAGAGTGGGGGACAACAGAGAGAAATTTCTGCTAATACCGCATAATGCAGCGGCACCATAAGGTGACAGTTGTTAAAGGCGAAAGTCGCTTTCGGAGGGGCGTGCGTCTGATTAGTTAGTTGGTGAGGTAACGGCTCACCAAGACGATGATCAGTAACTGGTCTGAGAGGATGATCAGTCACACGGGCACTGAGACACGGGCCCGACTCCTACGGGAGGCAGCAGTAGGGAATATTGGGCAATGGGCGCAAGCCTGACCCAGCCATGCCGCGTGAAGGACGAAGGTGCTCAGCATTGTAAACTTCTTTTCTCCGAGAATAAGGCAACGGTAACTCCGTTGATTGCAGGTATCGGAGGAATAAGCACCGGCAAACTACGTGCCAGCAGCCGCGGTAATACGTAGGGTGCAAGCGTTGTCCGGATTTACTGGGTTTAAAGGGTGCGTAGGCGGTCTGATAAGTCGGTGATGAAATGCAGGAGCTCAACTCCTCGCGCTGTTACCGATACTGTCGGACTTGAGGATGAGTGAGGCAGCCGGAATGAGTGGTGTAGCGGTGAAATGCGTAGAGATCACTCAGAACACCAATTGCGAAGGCAGGTTGCTGACTCATATCTGACGCTGAGGCACGAAAGCGTGGGGATCAAACAGGATTAGATACCCTGGTAGTCCACGCTGTAAACGATGGATACTCGATGTTGGGGCTTCGGCTTCAGTGTCTAAGCGAAAGTGATAAGTATCCCACCTGGGAAGTACGCTCGCAAGAGTGAAACTCAAAGGAATTGACGGGGGCCCGCACAAGCGGTGGAGCATGTGGTTTAATTCGATGGTACGCGAGGAACCTTACCTAGGCTAGAATGCGCGTGACCGACTCAGAGATGGGTCTTCCCCGCAAGGGGCACAAAGCAAGGTGCTGCATGGTTGTCGTCAGCTCGTGCCGTGAGGTGTTGGGTTAAGTCCCGCAACGAGCGCAACCCCTGTGTTTAGTTGCTAACATTAAGTTGAGGACTCTAGACAGACCGCCCTCGTAAGGGGTGAGGAAGGAGGGGACGACGTCAAATCATCATGGCCCTTACGCCTAGGGCTACACACGTGCTACAATGGTCGGTACAGCGGGTTGCCAAGCAGCGATGCGGAGCCAATCCTCGAAAGCCGATCTCAGTCCGGATTGGAGTCTGCAACTCGACTCCATGAAGTTGGAATCGCTAGTAATCGCATATCAGCCATGATGCGGTGAATACGTTCCCGGGCCTTGTACACACCGCCCGTCAAGCCATGGAAGCTGAGGGCGCCTAAAGTGGGAGGATCAGCTCTCTCCCTAGGGCGAAATCGGTAACTGGGGCTAAGTCGTAACAAGGTAGCCGTACCGGAAGGTGCGGCTGGATTATCTCCTTTCTATAGACATTTATTATGACGCCTTCCTTGGTGTCTCTTACCCAGCTTAACCTCATAACGTATTATGATATAATCAAAAGAGCTGTCCCTAATCGGATGGCTCTTTTTGGTTCTTTTACCTATCTTTGCCTGCTTATTTTTCGGCTTCGTAGTTCAACGGATAGAATGGATGTTTCCGGAGCATCAGATACAGGTTCGATTCCTGTCGAAGCCACTTTTCTTCCCTCCTTAATGGATCATAACGCTAAAATTTACATCGCAGGGCATCGGGGAATGGTCGGCTCGTCCATCGTTGGATTGTTGGAAACTAAGGGCTATAACCATTTAATTACCCGAACTTCCAAAGAATTAGACTTGCGTGATCATACAGCCGTAGCCGATTTCTTCTCCCAAGAAAAACCTGAATACGTATTTTTGGCGGCGGCAAAGGTCGGCGGTATTCATGCCAATAATACCTATCGCGCTGAATTTTTATATGATAATCTCGCCATTGCAACTAACATCATTCATCAGTCCTACCTTCATGGCGTAAAGAAGTTACTTTTCCTGGGAAGTTCCTGTATATATCCGAAGTTAGCCCCCCAACCCCTCAAGGAAGAATATATACTCACCGGTGCATTAGAACCCACCAACGAACCCTATGCCATCGCTAAGATTGCCGGAATAAAATTGTGTGAAGCCTACCGCGATCAATATGGTTGTAGCTTCATCTCTGCCATGCCTACTAACCTCTACGGACCCAACGATAATTACGACCTCAATAACTCGCACGTGTTACCGGCTTTGATTCGCAAGTTCCACGAAGCCAAAATGCGAAATGATGCCTCTGTTACCCTTTGGGGAGATGGTTCACCGATGCGGGAATTCATGCACACAGATGATCTTGCCGAAGCCTGCCTGTTCTTGATGCAAAACTATGACGGAAAAGTTACGGTCAACGTCGGTACGGGGACCGATGTTACGATCTTGGAACTGGCACAAACCATTCAGAGGGTCGTAGGTTTTGAAGGTACGTTACAATTTGATACAACCAAGCCAAATGGTACACCCCGTAAACTTTTAGATGTAAGTAAATTGAATAACTTAGGTTTTCAAGCGAAAATAGATTTGGAAACGGGGATCAAGCGAGTATATGCGGAATTTTCGGAGAACTACGAGCGGTACGCTCAGTAAGGCTGGCAACAAAGCCTTATGCTATTTGAGAAAAAACTGAAAAATTTTCTTTCCCCATTCGGTTACTAAACGGTCAAAAAAATTGTTCAAGATGCGGGAAGTGTCCTAAGTGTACGCCCTCGTTCTGATGATGAATTTTTTTACCTGCTTCTTTTGCCGTTTTTTGAGGCTGTTTTTGGGGTTGTGTTTCGGTGCAATGGGATGGATGAGCCTTCATGCACAAGATACACAAGTAAAATTAGATAGCCAAACGGATGAATACCTCGTCGGTAGTTTGGTGGATCGTTTCGATGATCCTGAAGGCAAAATGTCCCTTGAAGAGGTAAAAAAACAAAAGTTTATCCGCTCTACTCAAGACGTAATTAATCTGGGTTTTAATACCGAAACGCATTGGCTACGGCTTATCGTTAATAATAGTACCAACCACCATGAAACCGATTGGGTGGTGAGTGTTAACTGGCCTGTATTGAGTTACATTGATTTTTATGATGGAAATAAGGTTTATCAAGCCGGTGAAGCCCGTGATTTTGATGTTCGACCGATCAACTATCGTGATTTAGTCTTCCCCATTACCTTAAATGCAGGTCAAACAGATACATTTTATGTCAAGATCAAAAGCTATACCCCTAACGTTTATCCGATTACCCTTGAAACCAAAGAACAATGGCGTGTTAATAACGTTTTAGATGACATCTTATTGTCTGCATTCTTTGGGGCTGTGGTGATTATGATTATTTACAACGTACTATTATTCTTGTCCGTAAATGATAATAGCTACATTCCTTATATTCTCTATATCACCTTTTTTGCCATATTGATTACGGGAATGCGTGGAGTAGCCAAACAATATATTGCGCCTGATTGGTATTGGTTGAATTTTATGTGTCGAAACGGTATGGCGGCGGCGGCGGGTTTTTGTATCGGTTGGTTTGCACGGGTATTTTTGAACTTGAAACAGATTGCACCTAAATTAGACAAAGCCCTTTTAATCTCTCAATACATCTGGGTAGTTATTTTTACGTTGGTGGTTCTTAATTTCGAACCCTTATTTCCTTTCACCCAAATTGGAGCGGATATTTTGCTGAATATTTTTGCGGGGATTCATCCAATAATAGCCTTTTCCGCCGGGATCGTAGCATGGCGTAAGGGCTATAAACCAGCCAAATATTATGTCTTTGGATTTACATTCTTGTTGGGAGGGATTGTGATACAGGTCTTGAAAAATTTGGGGGTTTTCAATCAAAACATTTATACCGAATATACTTTTCAATACGGCATTCTGATCGAACAAGCCTTACTCTCCATCGCCTTAGGTGATAAAATCAACGTTATCAAGGATCAAAAAGAAGCCGCTCAACGCGAAGCCATCCAAGCCCTAACCGAAAATGAACGTATCATCTCGGAACAAAACCAAATGTTGGAAACCAAAGTGGAGGAGCGTACCCACGAACTCAACGAAGCCAACAATGAATTAGTACAGTTGAACGAAGAGATTAAGCAGACCTTAGATTACGTTAGCCACCAAAACGAAATCATCGAAGAGAAAAATAAAGACATCACCGAAAGTATCCAATACGCTTGGCGGATTCAGAATGCGATCCTACCTGATATTGACAATATCCGAAAATACATTCCTGAATTTTTCGTCTTCTATCGCCCCAAAGATATAGTCAGTGGAGACTTTTTCTGGTTTGCCCGAAATGAAGAGAAAAACATTTCATTCTTAGCAACGGTGGACTGTACGGGACACGGTGTACCGGGGGCGTTCATGTCCGTTATCGGTTATAATGTGCTGAATCGGGTCGTGATGGAAAGCGGTGTGATTGATACAGCAGAAATATTAACGACTTTGGATAAAGGGGTACGGGCTTCCCTTAAACAAGACCAAGCCGGCGATAAAAAAACGCATGATGGTATGGACTTAACCCTATGTGCCATCCACCACAACACCAAACAAGTCTTCTTTACGGGTGCGCAAACCACCCTTTACCGCCTGCATAATGGGGAGATCGAAATTATCAAGGGTGATAAATTTCCCGTAGGAGGTTCGCAGGCGGACGTTAAGATATTTACCTCCATAGAAGTGCCTATTGAGGCTGGCGATCGTATCTACATGTACACGGACGGTATCGTAGATCAGTTTGGGGGAGCGCAACGACGCAAGTTTACCCCCAAACGCCTACAACAGATGATCTTAGATTTGCAGGGCTTACCCGTTTCCCAACAGTTAGAACCCGTTACCCAGACCTTAGACGAATGGAAAGGCAACGTAGAGCAAATTGATGATATGTCCCTGATGAGTTTTCAGTTGTTGTAAATAATTATTTTATTAAACTCAACTCAATATCTTCAGCTTGGCATACTTGAGGATGAGGGTCTTTTTGCCCTTCAACTTGAAGTCAATGGAGGCGCGACGTTCTCCGCCTGAGCCTTCGATGTCGTACACGAGTCCTACGCCGAATTTAGCGTGTTCCACTTTCGAGCCGATGGTCAGGTTTTGCAGATCATCACCTTCAAAGTTGGCGAAAGCATCCTCCGTTTGTAGGTTCAAGGTAGCTACGGGTTTGAGCGGGCGTATTTGGCTCGGCGCGGCGGCGGGGCGGTCTGCTGAAGCCCGAGAAGGTGCGGAACCGTTCGGTGTATTGGCTTGAAAAAGGTTATCCAATCGGTGTTTCGTTTCCGACTGAAAATAAGCACGATCTATTTCATCCACAAAACGGCTGATTTCGGGAAATTCAGCTGTGCCGAAACGGGAACGCATCTTGGCATATGAAAGCGTAAGGTGATGCTCCGCGCGAGTGATAGCGACATAGAATAGCCGACGCTCCTCCTCAATCTCCGCACGACTGTTCATGGACATACCCGACGGAAACAAGCCTTCCTCCAAACCCGCCACAAATACAGACTTAAATTCCAAACCTTTGGAAGCATGTATCGTCATTAGGGTAACGTAGTCATCGGTGTTCGTTTTTTCGTCGGCATCGGTCAGGAGCGAAATTTCATTTAAGAAAGCCTCTAAGGTCTTTTCTTCCCGCATCGGATCATCCATAAATTCACGGGAAGCATTGACGAGTTCCTGAATATTCTCCCACCGAGAAACGCCTTCGATTTGATTCTCACGGTGTAATTCCTGCTGGATGCCTGAAAACTTAGCAATATGCGTAACGGCTTGATGTGCATTCGAGGTTTCGGCTACCTTTTGAAAACTTAATATCAAGGTAGCAAAATCGTTGATGGCTTTGGCACTGCGCCCGATATTGTAAAGCATAATGTTCCGTACAATATCCCATGCGGTAACTTTATGTTCGTTAGCTAATGCTAATATTTTGGAAATACTTGTTTCTCCGATGGCACGGGCGGGGTAGTTGATAACCCTTTTGAGGGCTTCTTCATCATTGGGATTAATTGCTAAACGGAGGTAAGCGACCACGTCTTTGATCTCTTTCCGTTTATAGAATGATAGCCCGCCAAATATTTTATAGGCGATCCCTGCCTTACGAAGCGCGTCCTCTATCGTTCTGGATTGGGCGTTGGTGCGGTACAGGACGGCGAAATCGCGGTTGTAATAGCTGTGGCGTTGCTTCTGTTCGCGGATGGTATCCACGATTTTTTCGCCTTCTTGGAGTTCATTTTCAGCACGAATCAGGCGGATGAGATCGCCGTCAGGGTTCTTGGTAAATACTTCCTTTTGAAGCTGGTCTTTATTTTCCTTGATGACCTGATTGGCGGCATTGACGATTGTACCGGTAGAACGATAGTTTTGTTCTAACTTAAATACTTTAGTATTAGGGTAATGTTTTTGAAAATTTAGGATATTTTCAATGGTAGCCCCTCTAAAGGAGTAGATACTTTGAGCATCATCACCTACCACACAAATGTTGTGATGACCACTTGCCAAAGACCGTGTAATTACATACTGTGCATGATTGGTATCTTGATACTCATCTACCAGAATGTATTTGAAACGCCTTTGATATTTCTCCAAAACCTGCGGGTTGGACTTAAAAAGCACGGCTGTATATACCAGCAGATCATCAAAGTCCATTGCATTTGCTTTTTGCATCCGCCCCTGATAAATCGGGTAGATTTGGGCTACCACTTTGGTAAAATCATCGGTAGCATAGGTGGCGAGGTATGTTTTCGGGTCAACGAGCTTGTTTTTCGCGCCGGAAATGTTGTTTTTAATGCTTTTGGGCTTGTATTTCTTGTCGTCTAATTGGAGTTCTTTGATGATCGTCTTGATGAGTGAAACAGCGTCGTCCTCATCATAAATGGTAAAAGAAGACGTAAAACCTATTTTATCCGCCTCAATACGCAGGATACGCGAAAAGATAGCGTGAAACGTACCCATGAATATATTACGAGCATCACCACCGACTAATTGTTCGATCCGATTCCGCATTTCCCGCGCCGCTTTGTTGGTGAAAGTCAGGGCAAGCAGTTCAAAGGCATCCGCTTTGTGCTGTTGTAAGATATGTGCTAATCGGTAGGTGAGTACGCGCGTTTTACCACTTCCCGCTCCGGCGATAATCATCACCGGTCCTTCGGTATTTTCAACGGCTTGGCGTTGTACGTCGTTCAGTTCTTTTAAGAGGTCGGTAGTCATGTGGGAAATCCAAAAAAGGAAGGCAAAGTTACGAATACTTATTAGAAATCTTATTGGTAGTGAGGCAGAAATATTAGCGTGAACGGCTATTTTATGAGTCATCTATACCTCATTTCTTCTGAATAACATATTTTTATCTGGCAGCATGTTTCAAAAACCAATCTAATGAATCTTGGTAGGGTTGAAATATTAGATCAATGGTTTCTCTTTTGCCTATCGTTTGGTGATAATTCATCTTATTTTCTCGATCACGTAATACCAAATTCATTTATTCTTTGCACAATTTCCATCTCGACAACTGCTTGAAAATCAATAGTCTTTCAATATTAAATTTAGGCGAATAAATAATGAATTTGGTATAACCATATTTCCACTGAAGCAGAATCATTGGTTGTATGTTCATTGATGGGGCATTCTTTGACCTCCCACGCTTTCTTTAGACTATCGGGTGTAATATTGTATTTAGCAATAGAAAAACAATGAACCATAGCATAGTATTGATTTGAAATTACACAATGATTCGATGGAATATATTGAATATCAGTGAGATTATAGCTGGCGTTGTACTGAAATTGCCTGTGGGAAGGATTAAAGAGCATCACTTTATACATTAGATTCATGCCAAAAAGGCTACTAATCAACAAATCTTTATAGTTGTCGCCATTGATGTCCCTGTATTCTACATGATAAAACGGCAGACTATCCAATCCAATAGGCGCATTCCAGACTTTAAGTTGTGGATAATAAAGCTGTAATGAATCTTCATAGCCCACCATTCCAAACCGAATGCCGTTACATTTGCCTACAAAATAGAAGTAAGCCGTCGTATCGATGATCTGCAAACTATCGGCATCTGAATATTTATTCAGGGTATCCAATAATGAGGCTTGAAAACGAGATAATTTTTCCGCCGGAGCAGTTATTTTACCGGAGCAGGAAACTACACACAGGCAAGATATTAAATACAAGAGTATTCTCGCAGATCAATAGGATTGAGAGTCATTTATTGGGAAATCTATCGGCGTGAAGCTGTTAAATCCGTTCACACAACAGAAACTGCTCCGAAAAGTAATGATAATCAGGCAGTTCTCCCCAAAAACGAGTAGGCGGATTGGTACGCAGGTCGGAAAGAACAATGGTAGCTCCATTGCAAAGCAAGAGCCATGGCGCACCAAAAGCAGTGTTGTTCATTGCTGCCTGCATCCATACCAAGTCATCCAAAGGGGCATCGGGAGCTTTGCACTCCATCAGAATCATCGGCTGATGGCGGTTATCAAAAGCCAAAAGGTCAAAGCGTCGGAAGCGATTACCGCATTGCAGTTGCCGTTCCACAGACAAAAGTCCCTCGGGAAACTGCTTTTCCGTCATCAAAAAGGCAAGCAACTGCTGACGAACCCACTCTTCCGGCGTAAGGGCTACAAATTTACGTCGGATGGGGTCTCGAACCTGCCATTTCTGGTCAGCTGTTCGGCGAATCGTTAGAGGATAGTTTCCTAAAGGCATTACGGGAATCAGAACGGCTAAGATAGCTAAAGTTCGCGCAAAATCAATGACTTTTTCCTAAAAACACGATAAAATCAACCGTTCTGGGGCATACTTTTGTTGCGGACGGTGTGTTCGGCACATTCCAATACCCGAGCGGGATACTTGCGAATGATCTCATAATCATGGGTAGCTAATACGATAGCCGTGCCGCTTTGGTTGATTTTGTGGAATAATTCGATGATATGATCGGAAACTTCGGGGTCAAGGTTGCCCGTAGGTTCGTCAGAAACTATTAAAATAGGATCGTTAATTATGGCACGAGCAATAGCGGCGCGCTGTTGCTCTCCACCCGAAAGTTGATGGGGCATGAAATTTATTTTTGTGGAAAGCCCGACTTTCATCAGCACTTCGTTCAGATGTTCTTTCATGCGTTTTTTGTCAGTCCATCCCGTTGCCTTCATCACAAATAACATATTTTCACCTATCGTCCGGTCGGTCAATAATTGGAAATCCTGAAAAACGATGCCCAAACGCCGGCGTAATAAGGGAATTTCGCCTTTTTTAACGTTATGCAGCTGAAATTTGTCCACGACCAGTGTGCCATGAACCGGTAAAGCGTCCGCATACAGGGCTTTTAGGAAGGTGCTTTTGCCCGAACCCGTCCGACCAATGAGGTAAACAAATTCACCTTTAGCGATTTTTACGTTAAGGTCTCGTAAAACAACCTGCTTTTGGTAAGCTAACTGTACATCCGTAAATTGAATTAAAGGAGGTACGGTTGTATTTGGTTGAGATTGATCCATAGGACTTCGCGGCTTCTTTAGGGGCAAAGATAATATTCCGGCGCGAATTTGGCTTAAAAAATCCGAATCGAAATTAAGCCTGAATTTAAAATATTTTGACGTAATATTTGATAATAAAATAAATGAATTGATATTTTCTTCACAAAAATTCAGAATAAGTAACAACCGGTTCGAGTGTATTTTCCACTCGAACGCAGTGTCATGATCACTTAATTATTTTACAATATTTGCACTATTTTTATTATTGATTTAGCATTTATATTGTCATTTTTATATTAAATTGTAATAATCAGTTGCCATGAACTTTCAAAGTTGGTTATAAAAAATAGTTTAACCGTCTCCCATCTTGTAGGTCTACGGCTTACCTTTGTAGGTAAATCAATCCTACGATCATGTTGGCAAAGTGGTGGCATAGCCTTTCCTATCTGGGGGTAAAAAGTGATACTCCCGAATATTTACGGGACAAGATAGTATTAACCAATCGTTTGGTAACGAGTCTTTATGTCTTTATTTTCCTGAATTTCATTCGCATTGCCTTACAAGCCCCTTGGATTTGGTGGATCATCGTTATTCAGTTGACGGTTTATTCACTGGTGTTGGTACTAAATAAATATGGATACCATTTTTTAGCTCGGGCATTTCCTACTTTCATCCTTCCTGTGGTGGTAACGATCATTGGTTCGTTATTATCACATGGGCCCAATTACACGATTCGGATGCCCTTACTTGCCGCTTTGTTCGCGCCCGTATTGCTTTTTGACCTTTATAAAGAACGAAAATGGGTGATTATCGGCATCTTATGGAATTTTTCAGCACAGTTCGCCTTTGAATATGTCAACGAAAACATTATCCCTGATATTCCCGATTTGCCCGGCGATATTAACGCATTGCCGAATCAATTAGCGTTCGGAATGATGTGTTCATTGATTATCATATTTGGGGTGATTTATTTTATACGTCTCAACCACGAAGCCCGCGAACGCATCCGCGCCTTAGCCGATGACCTCCAAAAATCCTATGAAGTTTTAATAACCCAAGCCCATACCATCGCGGAAGCCAACGAAGAACTCAAAGCTACGCTCCAACAAGTAAACGATCAAAACATCATCATTGCCGAAGCCAACGAGGAACTCAAAGCCAGCTTCCAGCAAATCAGCGACCAAAATGTAGTCATCGCCAAGAAGAATAAAGACATAATTGAAAGTATTGAATATGCTAAACGTATTCAAACGACTATCTTACCCGCAGAAGAGATTATACGCCCTCTTTTACCCAAGTCATTTTTCTATTACCAACCGAAAGACATCGTTAGTGGAGACTTCTATTGGTTTGTACACCTTGCTCCCTATTCATTTTTAGCGGCGATTGACTGTACTGGGCATGGCGTTCCGGGTTCTTTTATGTCCGTAATGGCATATAATCAGTTGAATCAAATCGTCATTGAAAGGGGCATTCATCAGCCGGCGGAGATATTGAATACCTTAGATCAAAGCGTGCGAACCGCCCTCAAACAGGATGAAGCCGGCTCTACCAGTCGGGACGGTATGGATTTAACTTTAGCGCGTTTCGACCATAGTACAAATGAAATTATGATTGTTTCGGCACAACGTCCTTATTTTCTGATCCAAAACGGGCAGTTACAAGTGCTGAAAGGCGACCGTTTCCCCATCGGTTATTCGATACATGAAAATAAACAGTTTAGCGAGCAGGTCTTTAACCTTCAAAAAGGGGATCGGTTGTATCTTTTTTCCGATGGTATTACCGACCAATTCGGCGGGGAAAAGGGACGAAAACTGACTTCAAAAAAGTTTGAACAACTGATTACCGAAAGCCAAAGCCTATCCATGGCGGAGCAAAAAGATCGCTTGCAGTCATTTATGAAAGAATGGATGGGCAAACAAGATCAATTAGATGACATGATGATCATCGGTGTGGAATGGTAAGCCCTATTTATTCCCACATTCGCCTGTAGTCCATGTTTTGATGCCGGAGCATTGCGCTTCACAGGCATTGCCATAGGTTTTCCCGTCGCAACCACAAACCGGCGCATATTCCTGCGTACAAATGCAGTTGCCACGATGGTCTTGCTTAGGATCATAACAGGCATTATCTTTGTCTTTACGACAATTATGCCGCATATCTTCTCTACGGCACATATGACCGGATGCCAAAAGGAAAAGAGCAATGAAACCGAAGCCAAGGACTTTTTTCATGTATTCAGAAAATTAATGAACAAAAATACCCTTTTATAACGTGCGGTGCAAGAAAGATCGTATAACCGGATCGTCGGATTGGAAAAAAAGTTTTTGAGAACCCAGAAAACGTTGCTCCCCGTCATGCAGTAATAAGACTTGGGTGGCTATTTTTTTCACCGAATACATGTCATGGGAGATCACGATGGTCGTAACCTGCGGATTTTTATGGGCAATATCTAATATGAGATCATCTATTAATTCAGAACTGATAGGGTCTAAACCCGCTAATGGTTCATCATAAAAAAGGTATTGTGGTTGATGAATGATTGCCCGAGCGATGCCCACCCGTTTTCGCATCCCGCCCGAAAGTTCGGCAGGCAGTTTGTATAAAATATCGGAAGAAAGCCCCACTTGTTCTAAGGCATATACGACTTGCTCTTTGATCGTTGGTAAGGCTAATTTTTTTTCTTCCAACAGTCGAATGCCGGTATTTTGAAAGATATTCAGCGAATCAAACAAAGCCGCACCTTGAAATACCACCCCGAATTTTCGGCGGATATGATTCCACTGCTCTTCGGTAAAACGGGTAACGTTATGATCGTCTATCCAAATCGTGCCTTCGGAGGGCGGAATTAAGCCCGTGAGGAGCTTCATCAGCACGGATTTGCCCATCCCGCTTTTACCAATGATGAAAAAACGGTCTTGGGAATGAATTTCAAATTGTAAGCCTTTGACGATCCAGCGATCCTCGAATGCGCGTCCGCCATTGTCCATCCGAATCATAGCCAACAAATTTCGGTGAAAAGATTTGCAAACTGCAAACTTTTGCCTATTTTTGCCCCTCAATTTTTAAGACCTGTAAGCAATGGCTAAGAAGAAAGGCAATCGGTTAGCGGTGATCTTGGAATGTACGGAACATAAGACAAGCGGTATCCCCGGCATGTCGCGTTATCATACCCAAAAAAACCGTAAAAATACGACTGCACGCTTGGAACTGAAAAAATACAATCCGTTCCTGAAAAAATATACGATCCACCGCGAGATCAAGTAATCCAACCATCTAACCCAACCTTAGCAATACCACTATGGCAAAGAAAGCAGTGGCAACCTTCGGTGCGAAAGCGAAATCTATCGCCATGACCAAAGTCATCCGCGCCATCAAAAATGAGAAAACGGGCAGTTATTCTTTCAAAGAAGAAATCATGCCGACTGACCAAGTACAGGATTTTCTCAAAGCCAATAAATAATCCTACCGCCGGTCATTTCGGCGGTTTTTTTATGGCAAAGACCCCTTGGCTGTTACGCCTTAACCCCCGGTGGTTTCGGTGGGCTTTGACCTTTTACCCACCCTTATGGATTAATCGAATACGCCCGATACATATTTCGGATGATTTCTGCTACATTAAAGTACGTATTCGACGGTCGTTCCTCAACCGAAACATTAACGGAACCATTTTCGGCGGAACGATCAGTGCGGCGTTTGACCCATGGTGGGGGCTGATCTATTGGTATCATTTACATCATAGAAATATCAATACGCAGGTTTGGGTGAAGTCCCTTTCCGTACAGTACCGTAAGCCCGGCGACCGTGATTTATTCATCGAATTTCGATTAGAAGCTGACGAGTTAGATGCTGTTATTCAACAACTACATCAGGAAGGAAAAGTAATCAAAATGACGGAAGCTATTGCTGTTAATCGGTTGGGGGAGGTCTGTGCGGAGGCTCAAATCGAAATTTACCTTAAAAAGTTGGCATCGAATCAAGATTATCCACCGCTCAATGACTAATATGATAAGCAAATGTTTGCTTTTCGGTAAAATGCGCCTAATTTTGTGGCGATATATTCCATACTAACGCAGATGTAAGCCATTAGCTTTATTCGGCTCTTTCAGATATGACCACAAAACAACGGTACTATCACTTTGACCCCATCAGTTACAATTATGTAGCTGTAACATATAAGAAGCGCAACATCCTGCGAAACATCCTTTTTTCGTTAGCAGGTGCGTTGGTGTTGGGGATCGTTTGGCTGAACCTCTCTTGGATCATGTACGGAAACGTAGAGGAAATCTTCTTCCGTCAAAAACAAGTGCAAACTTCAAGCCAATTAACGCACCAAAGTAAAAAATTGATAGCCATCGAGCAAAAGTTGAATAAACTTCACGAAACGGATCAAACGTTCTACCGAAGTATCCTCAATAAAGTACCGATTGACCCTTCCGTTTGGAATGGTGGTACAGGGGGACATGTGGAGTTTGCGGAAAATATGCCTCCCGTCGTGAAACAACTGGCATCGCTCAAAAATAAAATCAGTTATAAAGTAAAGATTCAGCAGGAAAGCTATTCAGAAACGTATAGCATCGCCCTGAATAAATCCGCAGAATTGACCCATATCCCTGCCATCAAACCGATACATGGGCGCGTGGTATCCGGCTTCGGCTACCGGGCTGACCCCTTCCATGGGCATGGACATTTTCACGCGGGCTTAGATATTGTAGCGGACATTGGTACACCGATTAAATCGGTAGCCGATGGCGTTATTATCACTTCCGGTGCGCCCGAGCAAGGCTACGGTTTACAGGTTGAAATCAATCACGGCTTTGGCTACGTAACGAAATATGCTCACCTTTCGGGCTTGAAAGCGCAGGTTGGTCAAAAAGTGAAGCGGGGTGACATCATCGGTTACACCGGAAACACGGGCTACTCCACAGGTCCTCACTTACACTATGAGGTCATCAAAAACGGTGAGAAAGTTAACCCGATGAATTATATCTACGGGGAGTAACCTTCCACATTACATATTATCAAGCAAACGAGCAGGACTTTTCTTAGTTCTGCTCGTTTCATTTTTAAGCCGAAATGCGCTTGGCTTCCCGCATCTCAATATACCGATGTAAAAACGGATAAGCAAAAACGGAAACCAATACCAACATCACACCGATGATTGTTCCCGTATCGGTATGCGTATTTTCGCTGAAGAGGAGCGTTGCCAAGATGATCCCGTAAATGGTCTCCATATTAAATGCCAATACATAGTTAAAGGTAGGGATTGAACGTAAGGAGTTGATCGAAAGATTATAGGCAAAGTTGGTACAGATCAAGGATAAGATCAGTAAATAAACCCAGTCGGAGAGGCTCGGTAACGGGAACGCGCCTTCAAAAGAAATAACGAATGGTGATAAAACGGTTAATATCAACCAACCGAAACCCAATTCATAGAAATTAACAACAGTATTATTAAAACCTGCTACGATTCTTTTATTGACGATGCTCCATAAAGCACTCAAAAAAGCACTTGTCAAACCGATTATTAAGCCTAAGGTATATACATCGTGAAAACGATGGATCAAGTAAATGCCCGTAATAACCACCATGCCTAAAGCAATTTGATACCATTTCAAGCGTTTCCGATAGAAAAAGGGTTCTAAGAGAGCGGCGAAAATCATGCTGGTAGATAGGCACACAGCTCCAATCGAGGCATTTGCATATTTGATCGAACCAAAGAAGGTAATCCAATGCAAGGTTAGGAGTAAGCCCGCACCCGCTAATTTCAGCGCATCTTGCTTGGAAATCTTAAATTGATGCGGTTTGATGAAAAATAGATAGGCAAGCGAGGCTAATCCCAAACGATACCAGACCAACCAAAATTCGGACAGATTAATTACTTTCCCCAGAATAACAGTAAATCCGAAGATCAGGATTGAAAAATGAAGTTGCACATAGGCATTGTTACGAAGCATGGCACAAAGGTACACAAGCCCTTTTTGATGCCCAAATGCGGGTTATCCGCGTCGCTGTTGCGAAATTTTTTTAAGCCTGTGGGTGAATCGGTCTCACGGGAAAATTGTAAATTTACGTTTTAGTTCTGAAGGTCATCATGATTGACACCCTCCGCCAATTAGCCGTCTCCGAACGGGGTATGAATTTGCCCGCATCGCCGATTCGTCGCTTAGTCCCGTTTCAAGAACAGGCAAAAGCACGTGGTATCAAGGTTTATCACTTGAACATCGGTCAGCCGGACATTCCCACCCCGCCCCAATTTTTTGAAGCGATCCAACGCGCCAACATAAAAGTATTAGACTATACGCACTCCGCCGGCTATCATTCCTATCGGGAAAAATTAGCGGGTTATTACAGTAAATTCACGCAAAACCTTTCGCCCGATCATATCTTGGTAACTACGTCGGGGTCTGAAGCCCTGCGTTTTGCCTTTATGACCTGCTTAGACCCGGGTGATGAGGTTATTGTCATAGAACCCTGCTACGCCAACTACATGAGTTTTGCCATAGAAGCAGGCGTACGTTTGGTTGCCGTTACCAGCTTTGTAGAAGATGATTTTGCATTGCCTCCGATCAGCGAAATAAAAGCGCGTATATCCGATAAAACGAAAGCGATTCTATTGTGTAATCCTTCCAACCCGACGGGAAAATTATATGCGCCCGAAGAATTGGCGGAACTTTCCAAAATCATCAAAGAATACAATCTGTTTCTGATTTCGGATGAAGTTTATGCCGAGTTTGTATATGATGGCATGAAATTTCAATCCGCTTTGGCTTTGGAAGGCTTGGAAGAACATGTTATCATTGCTGACTCGATCTCCAAACGATATTCTGCCTGTGGGGCAAGAATCGGAACATTCATTTCCCGAAACGCGCAAGTGTTGGCTACCGCTTTGAAATTAGCCCAAGCCCGCCTTTCTCCCCCCACTTTAGGGCAAATCGGTGCGGAAGCATTAACGGATTTGCCGGAATCGTATTATGATTCGGTGCGGGCGGAATACAAAAAACGCCGTGATTTTGTGATTGAATCCTTACGAAAAATGGACGGCGTAACCTGCCCCAACGTATCGGGTGCGTTTTACGTCATGCCACGCCTTCCGATTGATGATGCGGACAATTTCTGTCGTTGGTTGTTAGAATCCTTTGATTATCAGGGTAGTACGGTGATGTTGGCTCCCGCTACGGGTTTTTATGTTAGTCCGAACGCGGGTAAAAATGAAGTGCGTATTGCCTATGTGTTGGAAATTGAAGCCCTCCGAAACGCGATGCAATGTTTGGAAGAAGCCCTGAAAGTCTATCCAAATCGAACGAATTAGTGTATGAAAGCCAAATATTGTTTTGCAGGCGTGCTTTGGGTGCGCCTTTCTTTTTTATGGATGTTCAGCCTAATAGGTCTTAATCTTTCTGCAAAGCTGATTCTAAGCGATTTGGATTTTAATCAAGGTCAATGGACGATGGTTAGTATATCAACCTATAATTATCATCCGATGCCGATACAGGAAGAGTTGGGTTCATTCAAATTATCTGACCCGAATATCTTAAAACAGATACAAAAGAAATGGGACGTTCAGCCATTTTACGAGGACCATTGTGAATATCATTATGTATTGAAATTTTATCGGGGAAAAGAATTACAAAAGACCCTAAAAATCAACCTGTTTTGCAATTATATTACCGAAGACGTTTTTTCTTATTCTTTTGATCCTAATTGGATAACCGAAATTCGGTCGGCGTATCAAAAGATGGTTTGGAAGAATTATCGTTTTAATGATCTGACAGTCCTACGCAAAGCTATCCAAAAAGCCCAAATGGATAGTAATACGTTTTTGTATCATGATTTCCGTCCCTATTTATATGACGGTTTTTTTATTGCTTCAAGTCCGCATTTAGATTGGAATATTAACCGTGATTCGGTCGTTCAAGCAATGAAGCAGAAAATTAGCGAACGAGTGGGAAGTAATCAATTTCATGTAGTCCCGTACCTTTTTTATATGAATGCAGAATGGAAAATATCGTTCCGTTTTGTAGTGTATTGTAATGAAAAGGAGGGAAAAAAATATAAGTCAACAGACGTTACTGCCGATTGGAGGCATCATTTAGCATACAATCAAGCCGGCGATCAAGACATAGAATTAATGGTTATCGGTGCTGATGACAACTTTAAGTTTTGAGACCAGCACCGATGACTTACTTTTTATTTCGTCTTCACTTCGTAGCGGCTGACAGCTCTGCGGCGGGGGCTTCTTTTCGGAATACTTTTTTGAATTTACGATTTTTATCGTAAACAAAGAGAGTAGGCACTTCGCACCGTCCGAAATATTTATCTATGTCCAGCATTGGGTCTTTCGTGAAAGTTAGCGAAGGATTCGTAACACCTCCCCAAAATTTCTGCTGAAATTCTTTAATTTTCGCATTATCTTCTTCCATAGTGATGAAAACAAACTGCGTACCCGTGAACTTATTGATCTCTGCTTTGATGAGTTTTGATTGGGCTTGACAGTGGTCGCAACCCGGATCAAAGTAAAAAAAGATGGTTGGGATGCCGGGCTTGAGGCTTTCACGGGTAAATGGTTTCCCGTCTAAACCCGTAAATTTGAACGCGGGCAGGTCTGCGGGTGGATTTTGTGCTTGCACCGACAGCGTGGTCAAGAAAACAAATAGTAAAACAAACAAGTATTTCATTGAAGTAGAATTGTGTTTTAGGGTAGATTTTCAATTATTGTGCCAAAAGTGCGTTGACAAATTGCGCTTTTAGGAGCGACTCTTCATATTCGGCAAACGGATCGGAATCAATCGTAATTGCTCCGCCGACATGATAACTCATTATTTCAGACGATAAATTTGCCACCAACGTTCGAATCACCACGCTGAAATCAAAATTTTTCTGCGGGTCAAGGTATCCGATAGCCCCCGAATAAATACCCCGTGCCGTAGGTTCATAAGTATCTATCAACTGCATGGAACGAATTTTGGGCGCACCCGTCATCGAACCTGCCGGAAAACAAGCCTTTATCGCTTGCAAACCGTTGGATAAAGGAGATAATGTTCCTGTGATCTCGGACGTTAAATGATGTAAATGCCGATAAGTGTCCACTCGAAAAAGGTTTGGTACATGAACCGTTCCCGGTAAGCATACCCGATTGAGGTCATTCCGTACTAAGTCCACAATCATCACGTTTTCCGCCTGAAATTTCTCTGTTTGTAGTATTTTTTTCTGTATATCATCTTGATACGGAATTTTCTTTCGCTTAACTGTTCCTTTGATGGGTTCAGAACGGAGGGTATCGCCTTTTTTTTGTAAGAAGCGTTCCGGTGAAGTGGACAAGATCATCAGATCATTCATGCGTAGCCAAGAAGCCATCGGTACGGGATTATTTTTCCACAACTGTTGAACCGTATTCGCATTAGGCGGAGTAGAAAATTGAGCGGAAAATTCTTGGGTCAGGTTGATTTCGTAAACATCTCCTTCACGGATGTGTTCTTGTAAATCTTGAATCGTTTGCAGATACCTTTTTTGGGTGAATACGGAACGAAAGGTATCTGCCCTAAATGAATTTTTCGATGTTTTTACACGTATATTATTAATTTCATGGGCGATTTTATCGGGATGCTGGGCTATAATTTCATAATAGGGATCATTTTTCTTTCGATAAATAACGATGTCGGCTTCAAAAAAGGCAGTTGAGAAAGTCGGGATTGTAGGCTGATGTCGAGCGTATAGCACACGTTCTAATTCATTTTTGTAATCATATGATATGAATCCAAAGTACCACCCTTTACGTTTGAAGGCTTCTTCCAATGAATAGAAGTGGGGCTTTGATGCTGTACAGATTCCGAGGAGAAAGGAATATTCACCATGAAAACTACCCAATCCGGTATGTAAATAGGCGAAAATGGTCTGGTGTTCTAACCAGTGTAATATTTGCTTGGAAGTAAGGTAGGGATTATAACGGAAACGTGCGTTCATCCAATCCCGAAATTAAAATTAAGAATATCTTTGAGTTTATAAGTATCTTTGAAGGATTCAAACAAATTCTCTGCCAGATGACTGTGCATTTCTAAACAGGTTTGGATGACGGCAGGGTATTGAATAAAATCAGCTATTAGTTCGGTATTCAGGTATAGAATGTGATTTCTGTTTTCATATTTAAGCGTTAAAGCCGCTCCGAATAGATCGTAATTGATACGATTAATCTTGATGAGTAAGGCAGTGTCCGTATGATTTAATATGCCTATATCCGTTTGAATACCGATAAACCAATCGTTAACATGCTGATAGCGACGAATTTGCGGTAGGGGAATCAGCTTGATATGTGTAATCCAATCATCGGTAAGGGCATATTCGGATTCGCTCATGCGGATGATCTGATATTTATTGGATGAAGCATCATGTAGCAAGCGATCCAACATATAGGTAGCCGTATGCCGATCTAAAGGCGAGGTCTCTTTTCCCCAAAAGAAACCGGACTTGATGAGTTCAGACCAGTCGGGAACTAAATCTTTTTCATGGAACGGCAATTCGGCTAAATCGCGGTTGAGTAAAGAAAAATAACTTTCGGCGCAGGAAAGCATCTCATAGATGATCCGTTGCCAATAGGTTAACCATGGATGTTCGCGGGAAATGTTACAACCCAAGCATACTTGTTTTTGCGCAGAGACGTAGAACTGCCCAAACGGTGCGTAAAGTGTATTCAGATGAATTAAATGCCAAAGCATCGCTTTATTCACGAAAGCGTCATTCAAAAGTTCTACCTGTATCCGTAGGTGGTCTTCGGAATGTATCACCGAAAGTTGCAAAAGGGCGTTTCGAGCAGTTATTAAATGGTCGGCAGGTTGATATACCTCTTTGATACCCATTTGTTGCAGGGTTTCGGGCAAGGAATTAAAGATGACTTGAAACGGCATTTAATAACGCGGGCTGGAAAAGACGTTCGTTCGGTTAGAATACAAATTGAGCAGGATGGCTATCATGACCGTAAAGGAAATCAATGATGACCCCCCATAACTGATAAACGGCAAGGGTATCCCGATCACTGGGGCTAAACCAATGGTCATGGATATATTTACCGCTACGTGGAAAAAGATGATTGCCGCCGTACTGTAACCAAACACCCGTGCATAGGACGACTTCGCATTTTCCGAAACGTATATGATTTGTGCCAGAAACACCCACATTAGGATTAGGAAAATAACGCTCCCAAGCCAGCCGTGTTCTTCGCCGACGGTGCAGAAGATAAAATCGGTCGTTTGTTGGGGGACAAAGTCATACTTGGTTTGCGTTCCCTTCATAAAACCTTTTCCCATAAAACCGCCCGAACCGATAGCGATTTTCGATTGAGTGGTGTTCCAGTTGTGTTCGCGGGTGTAGTTATCTTGTTCAAAAAGTCCGTATATACGTTCCCGTTGGTGGGGTTTCAGCACGTTATCTATCACATAACTAACGCTGGAAACCAAAAAGATCAACGACAGCCCGATCACTACGTGTGCTAAAATATGTTTTAGTTTAAATATAAAATAGCAGGAAGAGAACGTCAACGCAACAATGGAGATGATAACCAATACATTATTTACGCGGATGGCTAAGATCGAAAAAAGGACCACCAAAAAAATCAGAACTAAATAGATATAGCTCAAACCTTCCCTAAAGAACACCAACAGGAACACGGAAAAAACCAAAGCTGTTCCCGCGTCGGGTTGTAGTAAGATCAGAAAAACAGGTAAGCCGATGATGCCCCCCACGATTAGTTGGCTGGACATGCGCCTGATATTGAAGTGAATACTGGACATGTATTGCGCCAAAGCCATCGTGGTGGTTACTTTTGCAAATTCCGCAGGTTGTATCCCGAAAGGACCGATATTAAACCAACTCCTTGCACCGTTGACCTTATGACCAACAATTAATACCAATAGCAAGAGTAAAATCGTACCCCCGTAAGCAAAGTAACTGAAAAATTCGATCAGCTTGGTATTCAGGCTGTTTATCGTTAACCCAATCAATACCGAGGCAACCATAAAGATAAATTGCCGGCCACTATTGGAGTCTATGTTAAATATTGATGCCTCCACATCTTTGGTAGATGAAGCATAAATATTCAGCCAACCAAAGATTATGAATACAATATATAAAAATACGATCAGCCAGTCTGTTTTCTCTTCTCGGCGTTCCATCAGACAAAATTACGGAAAATAACGAAACGCCTGCCATCAATTTTTATAATAATACTTATTTTATTTCAGCACATCAGTTCTTTTTCCGAACTTTGCCCGCTTGCAGTTAACGATCAGTCCTTGAGAGAATTAGTAGATCAATCGAAAGATTTTGCCCCCGTTTATGCCCTGTTTCAGCATGAAAAGTTGGGCTTCTTAATCGGTGCCTATGTGGTAGAAAAAAATACTTCCGGTCAATTAACCCTTCAGTATCAACGGCTTTTAAGCGATAATTACCGACAATTCCTCCGAAATTTGGATGAAACGGATATACAGTTGGTACAACTGCTGAATGAAATTACGCTTCAAAATATTTATCGGCAATTCAAAAATAAAGAATCAAGCGTTCAAGATTTTATTAACGGACTGATAAAGCACCCGCATAAGGACTTTATCTTAGCCTATGTGGAAAAAAGAATTGTACAGGTACTTCCGCTATTGAAAGGCAAAAATTTTTACCGCATGAGTAAGGACGGCTACCCGGCTTGGAAACCGATTCATTTTAGTAATGAACAAGCGTCAATCGCATTCCGATTCAAACGTACCCCCAAAGAAACCCAATATACTGCCGAAATAAAACTGAACGGAGCAACCCTTAATCTGATCGAACAAGTAGCCTGTATCCTCTGCGATAATCCTTTATGGATGATGATGAATAATACCGTCTTTGGCTTCGATAACCCTGCCTTAGACCGTAAGAAAGTTTCACCCTTTTTGTCCAAAACCCATATCACCATCCCAAAAGACAAAGAGCAGGAATATTATCAAAAGTTCTTAATTAAACTCCTACAACAATTTGAGGTCAAAACCGATGGCATTGAGGTTATCACCCATACCGAAAAACCGACGTTCAGCTTATTGGTTAATCCTGCGGGAAATCAGCTCTTCAGCTTTAACTTAATGGTGCAGTACGGGGCATTTAACGTTACTGTTGACCCGCAAAGCAAGACCATCGCCGACGTAATCTATACCGATGAAACCGTAAAAGTATATCGAATTGAGCGCGATTCGCATAAAGAACACGAAATCGCCACCCTTTTTGAACGCCTTTTCAAAACCGACGGGCAACTCTTCAACCAAATGATGACCGAAAGCAAAGCCTTAGCTTGGTTGTCCAATCATTACGGAGAACTGATGCTTGCAGGTATAAATGTCATCATTGAAAACGGGACGACGCTTCTTACCTATGAAAAACCTATCCTGATTCCCAACCGTATTGAATCCGAACACGGCGTTTTCTTTGATCCCGTCGTCGCTATTGGTGATTTTCGGATGTCTTTTCGGGAATTGCGCGATAAAGTCCGCAATCGTGATCCTAAGATCAGTTTACCGAACGGTAATATCGCCGTCATTCCCGAATCGTGGTTTGATGATCTTTCACCGATCTTTGAGTCGGCACTACCTACCGAATTGGGTTGGCGTATCCATGCGTATCATGCGCAATTACTGCAAGGGGCTTTCAGTGATGCAGGGCGAAGCATTAGCGATGAAATCGAAGCCTTCCAACAAATCGAGAAGCAAAACCCGCCCGACGGTCTCCAAACTGAACTGCGGGAATATCAGGCTTCGGGTTATGATTGGATGCTTTTCTTGCAACAATTTAACTTAGGGGGTATCCTTGCCGATGATATGGGCTTGGGTAAGACTGTTCAGGCGTTATCCCTACTCTTACATGAAAATGAAGCAGGTATTCATAAACCGTCATTGGTGGTTGTGCCGAACTCCTTGGTATTTAACTGGTTGAGTGAGATTAAAAAGTTTACCCCACAACTGCGTTCACTCAATTATACCGGCACGAAGCGTACTGATTTGCTCAAAGTAATTCCGAAATATGACTTGATAATCACGACCTACGGCACGGTGCGACAAGATGCCGATAAGCTGGCACAAATACCTTTTCATTACTTAATATTGGATGAAAGTCAGGTTATTAAAAATAAAGATTCCAAGACAACGGAGGCGGTCATGCAGTTACAAGGAACGCATAGACTTTCGTTAACAGGTACACCGATTGAAAACAGCACCCGCGATTTATGGACGCAGATGCAATTCCTCAATCCCGGACTATTGGGCAGTGCGTTCTTTTTTGAGCAGTTTTATGCCCTTCCCATCGAACGCGACCGCAACGAAGCCCGACAGGATAAGTTAGCCCGATTGGTTAAACCGCTCATCCTGCGCCGAACGAAGGAGATGGTGGCTACCGAATTACCGCCCAGCGATGTAAGTGTGTTGTATTGTGAAATGTCCAACACCCAGCAAGCCCTTTATAATCAGACGAAAAAGTTATACAAATCGAATCTCTTTCATGATGAATTTTCAGTGGAAGAAGAATTAGCTAAAAATTCGGTGAAGATATTTTCTTGCTTACAAAGGCTTCGACAAATAGCCATTCATCCGCAGATGATAGACCCTATGGTTATGGATTCGGGAAAATATGACATTTTACAACATCAATTAGGCGTAGTTTTGGAGGAGGGAAGCAAGGTGCTAATCTTCTCCCAATTCGTGAAACTACTTTCAATCATTAAATACGACCTGATGAAACGTAAGATCAATTTTGCTTACTTGGACGGTTCAACCAAAAACAGAAGCACCGAAGTAGATAAATTTCAAAATGATGACGATTGCAGGGTCTTTCTGATCAGCCTGAAAGCCGGTGGGGTAGGCTTGAACTTAACCGCCGCGCAATATGTATTCATATTAGACCCTTGGTGGAATCCCGCTATCGAACAGCAAGCCATCGCAAGAGCGCATCGCATTGGTCAGCAAAAACATGTGTTTGGCTATAAGTTCATCACCAAAAACAGCATCGAAGAAAAGATTTTACAACTTCAGGAACGTAAACAGCGCATCGCCGGTGATGTGATTAAATCCGAATCGGCGTTCTTTAAGTCCTTATCCAAAGATGATTTGATCTCTTTATTTGACTAATCATGCGAAAAATCTATTGGTTATCAGTGCTTTTGCTACTCTTTTGCGGCTGTGAAAATAAAAACATTCAAGCCATTAAGGATTACGAAAAACTCCGCAAGCAAGAACCCGTCAGCGAATCGTTTGACGTAGACTATCGTTATTCCGAAAATACGACTTTACGTACCCAAGTAAAAGGCGCGCACGTAGCCGAATTTCTGAAAGAAGATCAAAAAGAAAGTGTATTGATATTCGATAAAGGAATCATGGTTAACTTTTATGATTCGGAGGGCAAAGTGGAAAGTATTTTGACGGCACGGCGGGCGGAAATGTATCGCAACAGTGGTTATGCAGAGGCGACGGGCAACGTAGTCGTTAAAAATAATAAAAATGAAGTCTTGGAAACCGAACGTTTACGCTGGCATAAAACCAAAAATCTGATTTCGACCAATGCTTTTGTGAAGATCACTACGCCCAAAGACATTTTGCTGGGTGATAGTCTGGTGGCTAATTCTTCCTTCACTAACTACAAAATATTCAAGATCAAAGGGCAATTCAAGGTCAAGGAAGAGTAATTATCAAATAATTAACAACCTTTTATTCCTATGTATTGTGAAAGTAAAGAAAACCTTGTATCTTTGCAAAAATTGAAAGTGCTTATCATGCTGAATTGGAAAAGCTGGTTGTGGGTGGTGATGATCTTATTGATACCAATGGTTCATCATGCCCAAAACAATAATAAAATCGGCAAGGATGTGAAAGACCTTTTCACATTCAAGAAGAAGCATTGCAAACTGCAATACGTTTATTCCGGTGTTTCGGCGGGGCAAGTTGTCCACACGGAAGACTGGGGCAAAGCGATTGTTAAAAATTACCGCATCGGTAAGAAAGTTCAAATCTTTTACCGTCAAACGCAATCCGACCAAACCGTCCGAACCAAGTTGGTTAAGATCACAAAGGGCGTTAAGAATCTGGTCGTCATCGTTAATAAATTCGGGGGCGATGTGGAGCAGGTGGATGCCAAAGACCTGAAAACAGTTACCCTTTCTCAAGTCGAAACCAAGAAGATTATGATACAAAGTTTGGTTTTGCGCCGAAAATACAAGTGGATCGTTCGCATGTACCCCGAGGAACGCGCAAATCTTCGCTATTGGATCAATAAATACACCGTCAGACCACACTATGATCCTAACGGAGATGCTGACGATACCGATATTCCCGACACGGAAATTGATAACGATACCGGAACTTAATTCCCGATGTCGCCCGCTAAGGGTCGCATGATGATTTCCTCAATTACCGTATTTTCCGGTAAATTATACGCCATAAATACGCTTTCCGCCACCGATTGCGCTTCCATGAATCGCCCGTGTGGTAAATCTGTCCCCTGCCATGAATCGGTCAAGGTAGCTCCGGGTAGTACGCTGATTACGCGGATGTTTTTATCTTTCAATTCAGCGCGCAATACTTTTGAAAAACCGTACAAGGCGAACTTCGATATACAATACGAACCGCCGTTCGTGTAAGCAGTGATACTTGCCGTACTGCAAATATTAACGATAGTGCCTTTTTGCTGTTCCACCATGCGAGGCAGGAGCGCGTTCGTTAAATAGTAAGCACTAAATAGGTTAGTATGAAGCTGTTGCTCGAAGGTTTCAGGCGTTTCTTGATGAATGTATCCCGGAATGAATATGCCCGCATTATTCACGAGCAGGTCAATCGACTCGCAGTTGCGTTCCACTTCCTTAGCAAAGCGTAACACTTGATCTTTTTGCGATACGTCGCAAGTAAAGCCCATGAAATTTTCCCATTCTTCCCGAAGGCGGTCTAAATCCTTCACGTTTCGCGCGCAACCGATGATCTCAAAGCCCGCATCATGGAATTTTTGCCCCATCGCATAGCCAATGCCTTTGGTTACACCCGTGATAACAACTGTTTTCATCCCACAAAGAACGTGATTTTTGACGATCATTGGTCGAAAATGCTACCTTTGCCCTTCAATCATCCAAAAACTTATGCGTATCGGTATTTTGATGGGCGGGGCTTCGCGGGAACGGGAAATTTCGTTTGCGGGGGGCAGAACCGTCTTTGATACCTTAGACCGGAATCGTTTTCAACCCGTTCCGATTTTTGTGGACGGTCATCGGCGTTTTATCTTATTGGAAGAACAATACCTTTACAAAGGAACGATTAAAGACTTTTACCCTCCTGCCCGTTTCCTGCCGGATAACTTTTTCCCCTATGGAATAGATCATTTTACCGATAATTTGGATGCGATCATCGCTTCGGTGGGGAAAGAAATTGCTCCACAAGACCTTAAAAATTACTTTGATTTTGCTTTTTTAACGCTTCATGGCACTTTCGGGGAAGACGGTACAATACAAGGTTTGTTGGAATGGTTGGGCATCCCTTATTCGGGGACGAATGTTTACGGTTCGGCTTTGGGCATGGATAAAATCACGGTTCGGCAACATTTAGCTCAAAACGGATTTGCTACACCGCGATACGTTATTATAGATCAAGGTTCGGATACGGAATTTGAAAAAATCGAACATAACGTCGGCTACCCTTTTGTAGTGAAAAATCCGATTCAAGGCTCAAGTATCGGAATCGCCATCGCACGCAATCGAGCAGAATTGATTGAAGCGGTTGAAAAATGCTTTTTCCGTCAAAAGTTGAATTTGAGCGAATGGCGTAAAAAGGCGGAATCGGAAAAAAATATTGAAATTCGATCTTGGATGGATGAGCGGGTTGCTATCGGTTTACCCATTTTGGTGGAAAATAGGATTTTTTACCGTCCGGTAGAATTGTTTGATTTTTTAGAGAATAGTCAGGAAACAGAAATTACGCTAGTTGCTCCCGATGCGCCGAATCGCTTGTTGGTTGAAGAATTTATTTCCGGTAAGGAAGTCTCGGTTATTGTGATTGAGGATGAAAACGGCAATCCGGTAGCACTTCCACCGACGGAAATTGTGAAAAATCAATCCGTTTTTGACTACCACGATAAATATCTATCGGGTTCGGTACATAAATACACGCCGGCGCGCCTTGCCGATTCTGTTTTGCGAATGATCCAAACCGAAGCCGAACGGCTTACTAAAGCCTGTGATTTTCAGGTCTTTGCGCGGATTGACGGCATCCTTTCGGCGGATGAGTCGGTCATTTATTTTAATGATCCGAATACCACGTCGGGCATGTTACCCGGATCATTTCTTTTCCACCAAGCGGCGGAAGTCGGCTTTACGCCCACACGATTCTTGACTTATTTGATTGAACGATCTTTGCAGCGGCGTTGGCAACAGTCGGGCTATTATGCAATTCAGTTTCGTTTGCCTTATGCTGATTATGAGCAAGAAATACATACAAACCCGGATTTATCAAAAAATGTGGAACGCATCGCGGTAGTGATGGGGGGCTATTCATCGGAACGGCATATTTCGGTGGAAAGCGGTCGTAATGTGTTTCAAAAGTTGGTCAGTTCGGGGGAATGGCAGGCTGACCCTGTTTTCTTGTTGCATAATAATCTTTGGGATATGGAGCTTTTGGCGAAATATTATCCTGATAATCCTGATTTTTTTACCCTTTGGCGCATCCCGATAGCAGTTTTATTGAAAGATAATGCCGATGATATAGCGTCCAAGATCATCGAATGCGTCCGCAAGGGGGTTGAAATACCCGAATCGGTGCAGTATTCCCGTGAACGATTACGTGGTCTGGGCATCCAAACTGATGATATACCTACTTTGATTCGTTTGGATGAAATTTCGGAAAAATATGATTTTGTGTTTTTGGCTTTGCATGGTCGTCCGGGCGAAGATGGTTATCTGAAACAATTATTGGAATCAAAAGGCATCCCTTATAACGGGAGCGGAGTAGAAGCCTCCGAACTGACGATGGATAAATTCCGCACCAATGCACGCTTATCAGAATTAGATTTCTCAATACCCAAACATTATTTGGTTACGAAGGCGGAATTTGAAGCGAATCCGACGGAAACCGCACAAAAAGCGATTTTAATGTTGGGTAATAAGATCATCGCCAAACCGAATGACGAAGGTTGTAGTACGGGGGTAAGTATCTTGCATACTACGGATGAAATACAGCAATATGGAGATGAGTTCTTCCGCGATAATCCGACGAAAGAATCTTTCTTAGTCGAAGAGTTGATTTATGCCCGAACCGATGAGCGATTGGTGGAAGTAACGGTTGGTTTTGTAACGGAAGGCGATACGGTGCGCGTCTTTGAACCGAGTGAAACGGTCTCCAAATCCGCCGTTTTGACGTTGGAAGAGAAATTTCTGGCGGGGGAGGGGCAAAACATCACGCCTGCCCGCTTGAGTACCGAAGGCGTTGACTCCAAATCTAATGTACAGGCGTTGGAAGCGATAAAAAGTATCATTCATCGGGCTATTTCTGCTTTGGGTTTGTATGGTTATGCGCGGATAGATGCTTTTGTTCGAATGAAGGACAATCAGGTTACGGAAGTCATCTTTATTGAGGTTAATTCGTTGCCGGGCATGACTCCCGCTACCTGTATTTTCCACCAAGCGGCACTGGCGGGCTACCAACCCTATCAGTTCATACGACAAATCATTAATGCGGGAAAAAGCAAACAACTGTCATAACCACCTGATCGGAAACGATCTTGCGCTTTTGACCCTTTGATAATGGCAAGCTGTAGTTATACCGAAAGGTGAAAAATGGTGTAATCGGCGGGGTGCATAATAAAAAATGACGCTCATAACGATAGAATACATAATTTTGTAGTTGGTAATGCGTTACTACTCCGTCGGAGGGGCGTTGCCAGATATTCCGACGCGATGTTTCAGATAGTAGCTTGTTAAATACGTTGAGAGCGTTATATCGTTTATCCGCTTTTTGGATTGTCGTCCTATTAGTAAGTACCGTTCAGCTTGCCCTTTCGCAGACGAATCAGCCCGGTAAAACTCCCCCCAAGGAATCACCGTTGGATGCGCCTACTCGTCCCCAAGCCAAATCACCTTTAGACCCTCCTGTTCCTGATAACGTAGAAGTTACCTATGAATTGACGGATGATGGTAAGGGCTATACGGTGTATGAGCGGGTGGGGGGTAAGGATGTGCGTCCGCCTTCGTTCATTACGCGGGAGGAATATGAAAAGATCATCGAACGCCAACAAAACCAAGCCTATTTCCGTAATAAGTCGCGTCAAAATTCAATAGGTGCAGGGGGCGGTAAGAAGGGATTGATACCCGACGTTAAGGTGGATAACAAACTGTTCCAGTCCATCTTCGGGAGTAATAAAATTGACATCAAACCCAACGTAAACGTATTAATAGACTTTTCGATCCGAAACAATCAGAATAAAAATCCGTCCTTAACGCAACGCCAACAAAATAACACCGCCTTCAACTTTCAGCAACAAATCCAGATGGATGTGCAGGGAAGTGTGGGCGAAAAACTCAAACTCCGCGTCAACTACGATACACAAGCCACCTTTGCCTTTGAAAACCAATTCAAAATCAACTATGAGGGCAAGGAAGACGACATCATCAAGCGGATCGAAGCGGGTAACGTTTCCTTACCCATCAACGGGACGCTTATTACGGGCGGGCAAAACCTGTGGGGGATCAAGATTGCAACGCAATTTGGTCCGGTAACCGTTACCACTTTGGCTTCCCAGCAGCGGGGGCGTACCCAAGAAATTTCCGTCAACGGTGGCTCAACCACCAACCGAAAAGAGATAAAAGCCGGTGAATATGACGATAATCGCCACTTTTTCTTGAGTCATTATTTCCGTTCGCAATATGAAAACTCGTTGCGGAATCTTCCTTTAGTTACCTCTACCTTTCAAATTCGGCGGGCGCAGGTTTGGGTTACCAACCGCTCCAATGCCACCACGCAGAACTTGCGGAATGCGATGGGGTTTATTGACTTAGGTGAAAATGATACAGCAACGGGTGGTAAAATCTTCAACCCGCGTATCATCCAAACGAATCCCCAAATCCGAAATACCGCCAATAACGCCAACAACTTATTTGAACGCCTACAACAAGCCGGTAATCAAGCCATTGACATCAATACTTCGGATGCTTATTTGCGTTCGATGGGGTTGCAAAACGGACAGGATTTTGAATTCGGGCAGAGCTTACGCCTCTTAACGGAAGGAACGGATTATGTTTTGAACAAACAGTTGGGCTACGTTTCGCTGAACCAAAAGCTGAATCAAAATGACGTGATGTTCGTCGCTTACGAGTACGTATTTAACGGGGATACTACCCCCGTTTTCGTAGGTCAATTTTCCGATCAAGCCCAGTCCAATCAGCAGAATACCAACCTGCTGTTATTGAAGATGATTAAACCGTCCAGTATTCGTCCGGGACCGAATCCCAATAATCCCGACGTTCCGCCCTATCCGACGTGGGATTTGATGATGAAAAACGTGTACAACATCGCACAGGGAAGCCTTAGCCCCGACGGTTTTAACTTTGAAATTGTATATGAAAGTACGGATGGTAACGGGGATTTAATCTTCTTTCAGGACGGACTCATTGCCAAAAGACCGTTAATACAAGTCTTCGGCTTAGACCGATTGATGAATTCCAGTGAAATCGGGACGGATAATAAATTCGACTTTATTCCCGGTGTAACCGTTAATCCTGATCGCGGTTTCATTGTATTTCCGGTGTTAGAGCCGTTTGGGGATTATTTTGTCCGAGAATTAAAACGGGAAGGCAGGCGTGTTAATGCTAACAATCCAGATGTTTATGTTTCTGATTCGGCTCGTTTAGCATTTCCGCAGTTGTACCGTTATACCCAAGTGGATGCCATCAACTATTTCCAACGGTACAATCGCTATAAATTTCGGGTGCAATTTGCGGGACGCTCCAGTTCGGAAATCTATTTGAATTCCGTGCAGGTGGCTCCGGGTTCGGTTAAGGTAACCTCCGGTGGAACACAATTAACGGAGGGTTCAGATTATAACGTAGATTATTCCGTCGGGAAAGTAACCATCCTGAATCCCGCTTATCTGAATGCGGGGCAAGACCTAAAAGTCTCCTTTGAAACCAATACCCTTTTCGGGATCGATAATAAATCCTTAGTAGGCGCGCGGGTGGATGTAAAGGCGATCCGAAACCTTAATTTAGGGGGGACGATCCTTTATTTAAATGAGCGACCGCTGATTAATAAAATATATGTAGGTGAAGAACCGCAATCCAGTTTGATGTGGGGACTCGACGGTTCGTTTAAGAAGGAATCTCGGTTGATAACAAACTTGGTAGATAAATTGCCCTTTTATAGTACGAACGTTCCCTCCGAGATCACTTTTAACGGCGAGTTTGCCCAACTGATCCCCACGCTTCCGTCAGGCATCCAAACGGGTTCTGAAAAAGGTATTGCTTATATTGATGACTTTGAAAGCTCGAAGAATACCATTGATTTAATGGGCTTCAGCCTTTGGAAGCTAGCTTCGTTACCCTTGAATACAGAAGCTAATAATTCATTTCGCCGATATTTAACGCCCTATGCCAGTGATACTTCTAATCGGTTGAATAAAACTTTTCCGGGTTTTACGCGGTCGCTGTTGTCGTGGTACATGATTGATCCTTTATTTTACGATCAGCCCGCTACTTTCGGTTTTAATAATCAAAGCCCTGAAATCAATGACCTTTATGCCCGTCGGGTGAGTCCTACCGAATTTTCTCCGAATAGAACTACTGCCCCCGGAACAAACGTATTGGCTACTTTGGATTTACGTTTTGAACCTACTGTTCGGGGACCCTATAACTATCAATATGACCCTAACAAGTTAAACTTAGACGGTACGTTCCGTAATCCACGTGAGAACTGGGCAGGTATCATGCGCCGAACCGGTCAAGCCACCGACTTTGAAGCCCTAAACATCGAGTTTTTAGAGTTCTGGATGATGGACCCGTTCCTCAACGAAACAGATTCTCTGGATAATAATGCGGGCGTGGATTTATTCTTCAACTTAGGGCGGATCAGTGAAGATGTCATTCCCGACAACCGGTATTGTTTTGAAAACGGCTTACCCGTTAATGATATAAACGATCAATCCGGCGAAGGCACTACACGCACCCCTTGGGGACGCTTCCCTTCTAATCCTACCCAACTTAATGCCGCTTTCGGGCAAGATGCCAATTCCAGAAAATTTCAGGACGTAGGCTTGGATGGTCTGAGTACCGATCGTGAGAAAGAGCATTTCGATAGTTTGCTACAATATTTGAAAAGCCAGATAGGTCAAGGAATTTCCCAACAGGCATACGATGCCCTCCAAAATGACCCCAGTTCGGATAACTATGCCCACTTTAGGGATTTCTCCAATCCGACCGATTTGCCAACGCGCTATCGGAGGTTCAATGGTACGGATGGTAATTCACCGATTAACCAGCCGGGCGAGGAATTTACCCGCTCCGCTACGCCCAACCCCGATTCGGAAGATTTTGATGGGGATAACAAACAAAATACCATCGAGCAGTATTATGAATATCATATGCGTATCCGTCCAAGTGAACTCAAAGTCGGACGCAACTTTATCGTAGATCGTAGGGATTTGATGGTTAAACTTCCGCGAGACGGAGACCAGCAAAAAACAGGTAAGGCACGGTGGTATCAGTTTAGAATCCCGCTTCGCTCCGGTACACCGATCAGCGGTATTCAAGATTTCAAATCCATGAATTTCGTTCGGCTGTACATGACCAACGGGCAAAAGCCCGTTACGCTTCGTTTCGGTCGTATGGAGTTAGTAGCCACGCCTTGGAGACGCTTTATCAATAACCAAGAAGCCCCCGACGCACCCGTCCCGCCCGAACCGCCGATTACCAGTTCCAAATCTTTTTTTGAAATCGGTACAATCAACGTGGAAGATAATGGTTTCAGAAGCGATCAAGGTATTCCTACATCGCCTCCCGTTAATCGTAATTTCTATTACGTCATCCCGCCGGATATTCAACGGCAACGCCAGCCAACGAGCGTCGTTCCGAACCAATTAATGAACGAACAGTCCTTAGTTATGCGGGTGAACGGGATGAAACCCGGTGAAGAACAAGGAGCGTTCCGCCTCCTAAACTACGACCTGCGGAACTATAAAAACCTCAAGATGTGGGTTCACGCGGAGAAGTTGGTTAACGGACGCTGTACAGCCGACCCTGATGCTTTTGTGTTTGTGCGGGTAGGTTCTGACATGACCGATAACTATTATGAATATGAACTAAAAGTAGAACGATCCGATACCACTTCGGGCGACTATTTCCGTAATGCAGATAATATTTGGCGAAACAATATAGAATTACCCTTAGAAAAGTTCCAGAAGACCAAGTTAGAGCGAAATCGAATTTCCCGAAATACCGCACAGCGTTTTGAATCCCAAGAGATGCCGGGCTTCTCCGTTATCGGTACACCTCGTTTAGACCAAGTGAAAAGCATCATGGTTGGTATCCGTAATAAGCAAGGTTCGGGGCAGGATTTATGTTTGGAAGTTTGGGTGAATGAAATTCGTGTTACGGACTTTGACGTTGACCCCTCTTGGGCGGCAAATGCGCGGATTAACCTGAAAATCGCCGACTTGGGTAACGTTTCATTAACGGGAAATATGGCAACGCCCCGCTTCGGAAGTATTGATAAGCGGATCAATGAACGGTCGCAAGATTATCGCTACGGTTACGATATGGTTGCCAACATTAACGGTGGTAAACTCTTTCCCGAAAAAGCCCGTTTAGAACTCCCCGTTTACCTTCAAGTAGGTGAACGCTGGATTACCCCTCGTTATGATCCACTCGATCCTGATATTCGTGTTGCCGATGCCATAGCGAGCAAGAAAGAAAGAGGCATTACTTTAGACAATATCGCCGAAGACTATACCCGAAATATCGCTTATTCATTTACCAACGTCCGTATCGTGCGGAAGGGTGGGGGAATGATGCCCGGTATTGGAGGCATGGGTGGCGGACAACCCGGTGGCGGGCAACAAAACCAACGCAAACCGCGCCCGTGGGATATAGAAAATTTTGCTTTTACCTTCGGCTTTAATGAACGATACCAGCATAATGCCCAAGTGCAGGAATTGCGCATCCAAAAGTACACGGGAGCTATTGGCTATAATTTTACCCACCAACCTAAGAATTATAAACCGCTACAAGGCATCAAATCCAAATGGTTAGTACCCATTAGTAGTCTGAACCTAACGCCTGTTCCGCGCCAAATCACGATGCGGATGGAAGGTAACTATCATAATGAGTACCAGCGTAACCGTTATCTCGGTAATCCCGAAGACCTTATTAATAAAACACCGTATGATACGGTATTTATGAACTTTAATAAGGACTTTACCATCCGCAGAACCTATAACGTCCAGTGGGATTTAACCCAAAGTTTGCGTTTTACCTATGATGCCAATAATCTGTCGCGGATAGATATGCCCTATAAAACGCAGGATACTACCTTATGGGGTACACGTTTCGGGGAAAATGCTCTTTCCTTCGGTAAAAATCCCGATAAACTGCATTTTAATCAGATCAACCTCGGGCGTACCATTAATTTCAATCAGCGTGTTAACGTTTCTTACCAACTGCCGATTCGGATGATAAAACCCCTTGATTGGGTGAATTATTCGATCAACTATTCGGGGGACTATCGCTGGGAATCGGCACAGGTGCAGAATCTGTCACTGGGGAATCAGATTGCCAATAATCGTAACATTAACCATAATTTACAGTTGAATATGACGGGACTTTATAAGAAATTCCCGATCATTCAAAAGTGGTTAAAACCGATCCCTAAAAAATCTATTGTCTCCAAAGCCGACAGCACCCGTAAAGACGGCGATGAAACGACGGTTTTCTTCAAGCGGTTAGGTAAATTTTTTGGAGGTGTCTTATTTTCTATTCAAACGATAGATTTTTCATTTACTCAAACCGATCAAACACAGTTAGCGGGTTTTATGCCCCGAACGGATAATTTCGGTTTAGACTTTAATTACGAAGACCGCCAAACGAATCGTACGCCCTTGGGTACGGGACAGGTTTCTTTAGCTCCGGGCTGGTTTGCCTTCGGTTGGCAACCCGATTTAACGTCCGGTAAGCCGGGCAGTTGGTTGTATGAGAAATCGCGCATTGGCTGGTTTGCCCGAAATGCGGCAAATACCCGTCCTTACGGTCAATCGCACGGACAGAACTTCCGTTTCCGAACGATGATGATGCCCGTCAAAGATTTTCGGGTGGAGATCACTGCTGAATTTTCCGATAACCGCAGTTTAAGCGGAGCATTTGTGTGGGATGATGATCTGAAAGAATTTAAGCACAATATTGCCAATGAGTCGGGACAGTTCTCGATGTCCATCTGGTCTATGGGATCGCTATTCAATCCCGACGGTGCATTTAAGGAGTTTGACCAATCCCGGCGGGAAATTTCGGGTATCTTGGCAAGAAATGAGTCTGATTATCAGGGTAGATTTAAGGGAGAAGCGCGGGGCGGGGTCATCAGTAGTGCGCAAAACAGTATCTTAAACGGATACAATAACGGTTATCTGAATACTTCGCAACCCGTCTTAATCCGCTCCTTTTTGAGTTCCTATGCCGGCTACGACAAAAACAAACTCAAAATGAGTGAGTCGGGCGTTGCACCTTTATCTAATTTTCCGTTATTGGGGTTAGTGCCAATTCCCTTACCGGCATGGAATATCACCTATAATGGTTTGGCTAACGTAGAACCCTTCAAAGCGATCTTCAAAACGATCACCATTCGACACGGCTATAAATCCACGTATAGTGCAGGCTATTTCCGTAACTTGAATCCTGAAACATTGTTTGTTCGTTCACAGGGTATGATTCAGGATTTACCGGATTCGTCCCGCATCGTTGAGTTCCAAAATTTATTTAACGTACAGACGATCTCCGTTACGGAGCAGTTTCAACCGTTAATCGGTGTTAGTTTAGGGTTCAAAAACAACATGACGGTCGAATTTGAATACCGAATGCGGCGGACAACGACCTTGAACATGTCCCAGTTGGAAGTCAACGAGAACAATAATACCGACATTACTTTCCGCTTTAATTGGAGGCGGGATAAGATGCTACCCTCCATCACGATTTTCGGGCGAAATATTGACCTCAAGAATGCAACCACCTACCGATGCGATGTTACGTTCAGGAATAATAGTGTTCAGAATCGGTACTTAGACCGGTCTGATCCGCCATTCCCGACCAATGGTGCGCAAACATTGGTAATCCGTCCGGCGGTAGATTATCAGATCAACTCCCAATTAACTTTACAGGTGTATTTAGAGCATAACCGCAATACGCCTTTGGTTTCGACCTCCTTCCCGACCTCCTTTACGCAGTTCGGGGTACAAGCCCGCTTTAACTTGCAACCTTAATCATGTCGGATGATGCCAAGTTGGGCAGTAGCTTTGGGTGAATATGGTTGGTTGTTGTGGCGGGTGGTGGGCTGTTTACGCTTTTCCTTTACGGATCGTCGTCGTATCTTATATCAATTAGAGCATATCGGCGTTAATTCTGTGCCTTTAGTCTTGCTGATCGGTTTTTTTGCGGGTTCGATTATTGCTTGGCAGGGGGCTTATCAGATCAAAGGGCTTGCACCGCTCACCGTTTTAGGCGGGCAGTCAGCTAAAGTGATTATGATGGAAATCGGACCCGTACTTACGGCGTTAATCATCGCGGGGCGCATCGGTTCATCCCTTACGGCGGAAATCGGTTCGATGAAGATCACGGAGCAGATTGATGCCCTACGTACATTGTCTATTGACCCGATACGTTATATTGTACTGCCCCGTTTTCTGGGGCTGACGGTGATGATGCCGATTCTGACGCTGTTTGCAAATCTGATGGGGTTGATAGGGGCATTCGTCATCATGCGCAACTTTTTAGCCATTACCCAAGAAGAATTCGTGGATTCGGTTAAAGTCTATTTTGAGATTAAGGACTTGCTCAGCGGTCTTTTGAAGGGAACAATTTTCGGGATATTAATAGGAACAATCGGCTGTTATTTCGGGATGAACACCGCCGGCGGGTCGGAAGGAGTCGGGCGTAGCACCATTTTTTCGTTCGTTTATACGGCATTGAGCATCTTGGTGGCAGATTATTTTCTCTGGCTCGTATTATTTTAGTCGGTATGGTGTGAGTGCGGTAAAAAATTTTTAAGTTTGCACGATTAAACGATTTACCGGTAAGCCAATTTGCGGTAGTATGCTTTACACACGTTTACTACATTTTTTCATATTGATCTGGGTTATGAGCGGGTTCACCAACCTCTATGCTCAAAATACGGGTCAACAGTCCAGTGCGACCACCACCGACCCGGAAGTCAAGGAATTGATCCGTAAGGGGGACGCGCGGTTTGAGTTTCGGGATATGGTCAAATCCTTAGAGTTTTACAAAAAGGCTCTGGAAAAAGAACCGAACAACTTTTACGTTTCGTATAAGTTGGCTCGCTGTACTTGGTATTCTGAAAATCCAACCGAAGCGGTAACGGCTTTTGAGTATGCCTACAACCTTGACCCCAACGGCAGTGATACACTTCTTTTTGATTATGGCGTAGCCCTCAAAAAAGCAGGTCGCTATGATGATGCCGAGCGAATCCTAACCGAATTTACCAAAAAACATACGGAAGAAGATTACTTACTCCGTCAAGCCAAGTTTGAGTTGGATGGTATTCGCGTTGCCCGTAAAATTATGGCGGAGGAATCAAAATACATTATTACCGCCGTTGATTTCAATACGGAATATAATGATTTTTCTACCTCTATTTGGACGGTTAAAACGGATTCTTTCCTGATTTTTACCTCTCACCGTAAAGGTTCAATAGGTAAAAAGAAGTACGGATATACGGGTGAACCTTACTCAGATGTTTGGGTTGTTCAAATGGAAGATGATTCCACTTTCAGTAAACCTGACGTCTTAGGTAAAAAACGCATCAACACCAAAGCCAACGACGGTTCGGCTCAGATTGATCCTACCGGTAAGATACTTTATTATACCATCTGCGGTGCGGGTAAAATCGGTAAAAAATGGGGTTGCAGTATTTATTATTCTGAATACAACGATGATTCCAAGTCTTGGAGCAAGTTTCAATTAGTACCCGGTATCAACGGAAAACAGAAAATCGTCGTTAATTCGCGCGGTAAAACCAAAGAAGTTCCCACCGATGACTCCCAACCTTATTTAACGGAGGACGGTAATACGATGTACTTCGTCTCCAACCGTAATGGCGGTCTGGGTGGAAAAGACATCTGGTATTCCAAGAAAAACGGTACAGTCTGGAGTGAACCCGTTAACTGCGGGATGAAAGTCAACACAGAGTTTGATGAAATCTACCCCATGATCGGTAAAGGCAATAATACGTTGTACTTTTCATCCAACGGTCATAAGGGCTTAGGCGGTTTAGATTTATGGAGAGTAGAAGGCAGTGAAACCAATTGGAGTGATCCTGCTAACTTAGGTTATCCGATCAATACCAGCTACGATGATTTCGCCTTGTATTGGTTATATACCGATTCCTTGGGCTATGTTTCTTCGGATCGCGCCGCTATCCCGGCTAAAGGTCGTATGCCAGCTATGCCCGGAACGGTCGGTCGCCATGACATTTTCCGAATCTTGAAGCGTTACATGCCTGATTATAAGGTTACCGTTCACGGTTATGTGCGGGATAAGCAAACCAAACAAGTAATCCCTTTCGCTACCGTAACGCTTTATAAAATTGATAAAGGCAACATTATCCCCGTTGATACGTTCAAAACCCAACAGGATGGTCGCTACGAATTCCCCTTAGAGAAAGCTACTGACTATAAAGTCGTGGGTAATGCGCCGGAATACTTAGCGGGAGAGGAATTTTTATCTACGAAGGACGTTAAAACCGATAAAGGACCTGTTGACTTAGAGAAGGATATTGACATTTACCTCGAAGGTATCATCATTGACGAACCGTACATCCTTCAAAATATTTACTACGACTTCGATAAGTCCGACTTACGGAATGAATCCATTGCGGAACTCGATAAATTGGTGAAACTTTTGGAGGATAACCCCAGTATTGTCATTCAAATTGGTTCACACACCGATACCAATGGTTCAGAACGGTATAACATTCGTTTGGGTGATCGTCGTGCCAGATCAGTAGTAAAATATCTGATTGAAGAGAAAAAGATACCGAAAGACCGCGTTGTAGCCTTCGGTTATGGGGAATCCCAACCGATGATTTACCCGGAATTATCCGACTCGGATGAACAAGCCAATCGTCGTACGGAATTTCGTATCCGTTCCTTCAACTACAAACCGAAAAAGTAAAGATTGATGTTTTTTCATAAAAAAGCGGATACCCTCAAAAAGTATCCGCTTTTGTTTTTAGAATTCATATCCGAACATCAGATAAAATAGTCCGGTACGCATTTCTGTTTCTTTTTGTTCTATATCAGGAAAGCAAAAGTTAAAGCGTAGGTCAAACGTCAGCCTGCCCCGCCCAACCTGATAGTAGCTCCCCCCACCAAAAACTAATCCATAATCAAAGCGGGTAAATGTAAGCCTATTTTCACTGATAGGGTCATCAGCTACCTGAAACGTCGTTCTGGGCGTAAAAAATTCCCCCAAAACGGATGGAAATTGAATATTGCTGATATAAACTTCGGTAAAACCTTCTAATTGACTGCCTAATCTTATCCCGAATACGCCTCCAAAAGTAACAAAGGCTTTGTAATCTTTCGAGTTGATGAACTTGTATCTTAGAAGTACCGGAAAGTCTAAACACTGCATCTTAATCGTCGCTGTATTTTTGACTGTGCTGGTGTAGGGGGTGGTAAAAATTCCGCCCAAAGATTCAAAGGCGGTGTCCCCTTGCGAGACGATTTCGTACCGCGCGCCGGCGGATTTCGCTACATAAAAGGCTTCCGCACCGAATTCCCACCGTTTTTTAATGGGAATGGAAAGTGATAGCCCGGCAATCGTCCCTACGTTGGCTTCCGCTCGGCGAACTTCAGCTCCCCGAAACGCGGCTAAGTTCATGCCCAATTTGATACCGTAGTGAATGTTAGTTTGTTGGGCAGAAAGAATCGTTGAACCTGATGCTAATAGCCCGATGATGGTAATAAATTTGCGCCACATATCACGCAATAAACCAAAAAATGCGTTATTCGGGTAAAGAAACGCTTAGAATATGTTGCTCGCCGTTTGCGGAATATAGCAGTTGCCCTTGATGGTCATCACAAATCGTTTTACAGATCGAAATACGAAAACTACTTGGATGAACGGTGGTCGTTTCACCCGCTAAGGCTTTGTGGATTTCTGCTACAACTTCGGTCGTGAAATTCGGTGAATGGTGGATAAAATCCGCTTTGACACCCTTCCCGCCGGGATCGGGATAGAATTTGATGTCCAATTCGCCCTTCCCTTTGAAGATATGATAGGCATTCATCAATAGGTTCGTCCATAGTTGGGTCAATTCTTCCGGCAGGGCATTGATCGGGGGCAGGTCTTGCAGTTCGGTTGTGATCTTCATTCCTTGATTCAAGTAAAATTCATACAGCGTCAAGACTACCTGCATGTTGATTTTTACATCCGTCGGGACACGTTTACCGCTTTCGGTGTTTTGATGTACGTATGCCTTGAGGGCGTTAATTTTTTCAAAGGCTTTCGCTGAAGCCATCTTAATTGTTGTTAATTGCTTCCATATTGCCCCCATTTTGGAAAGCGTTAAGATGCCGTCGGGATGTTTATCTAATTCCTGAAAAAAGTCTTTGAATTCTTCAACCGTTCCTGAATAGCCGATTCTGCCCAACTTTTCCCCAAACAGTTCCGCATGTTCAATTCCATATTGTTCAAATTGTTCTTGCAGTTGGGTAACCAATTGGCGTTCCTCTTTGGAAGAAAGGTTAGCTAAATGATTTTGCAAATAATCTATAAAAAGAAATAACGCGCGGTCGGAACTATCGCTGAAGGCTTCTAATAAGATCGGCAGGTCAAGCAGCACCTCACGGAGGGCATTTTGGATGTTGGAAGCCCCACTCTGTACGGCACTCAGGGGCGTATTCATCTCATGGGCGATAATCGGCGTGATTTCACCCAGCGTAGCCATCTTTTCGGAGTTGACGAGTTGCTCCTGTTGCCGTTTGATGGTTTGGAGGGAATCTGTCAGTTCTTCGTTGATGGCTTGCAACTCATTTTTCTGATTTTTAATCTGCTTGATATATTCACTGATCGAAATGGCGGAATTGACCCGTGCGATTAATTCTACGGGTTCAAGCGGTTTCCGTACGAAGTCCGTAGCCCCACTCGTCAGGGCGATTTCCAGATTTTCGGGCGACATCCGAATACCCGAAGCGATGATTACGGGTATGTCATGGGTGTCCGGGTTCTGTTTCAGTACCTTTACGGCTTCAATCCCCGTCATCTCGGGCATTTCCCAATCCATGATGATGAGGTCGGGCAGTTTTGCCGCCGCCACTTGGCAGGCGGTCTTGCCGTTATTAGCCAATAGTATCTTAAAACCCTTATCCACTTGTTGGAGCATGGATAGGATCAGTTCTTGGTTATTTTTTTCGTCATCCACGACGAGAATCGAATAGGCAGACATAAATCTTGCGGTGCATTAACCACCAACGGTAAGCAAGTTAGCCAAAAGTTCCACGATGCGGGTGGAAAAATCTGCAAAAATCACGCGTAAGGGTATAAAAAGCAAAATCCTGCACAACGAAAGCGTCTTGCAGGATTTTTTCTTTAAGGAAAAAGAAAAGGACGTTCTGGGTCGGATATTAATGGCCTCCGCCTTTGTGTTCACCACCTTTAGCACCGTCTTTGTGCTCATCTGCTTTCTTCTCGCCGTCTTTCTTAGCGGTGTCAGCAGGTGCGGGTTCCGGTGCGGGTTCCGGTGCAGGCGCAGGAGCTTGAGTGCTGGTCGTATCAGCTGCAGCTTCGTCAGCTTTTTTAGCACCACCACAAGCAGTAAGGGACATCAATCCCGCTACTACCAATAAGCCGAATAATTTTTTCATTGTGTGTATAATGGTTAAAAAATACAGCCACAAATTTAGAACAGAAAATCGAATGTACCAAAAAAATCTAAGGCACTTGTTAAATATTCGTTTATATCCAATAGGGTGGGAACTTTTTTTTCGTGGGAAATAGCCCGAAAAGCGTTAAATTTTGCCGTTCAACTCCTTTCGTAGGATGCGTTCTTCCTGTGATAAAGGCGTGTAGAGCGTTACCCGCGTCCACTTACCGCTCCCGAAGGGGACATAGAGGATGTCTCGGTCATATTCGTAGATGGAGGGCTGTTGTTGTATTTCCGGGCGATGCTCAATATATGCTGACTTGTCCTGGAGTGCATCTTCGGCTCGGCGGGGTAGGGTGATGCCATGAAAATCTTCGTAGTCTGTATCTTTCATATGAATGGGGTAAAGATATAAATTTTCCCGCAAAGTCCGTACCGCTTTTTCGATGAATGGCGTGCCGACTCTATTTTATAACATAAGCTAAGAACTATTGGAGCGAAAATGATAGGTGTATGTATGAAATGGCTTTATTGTGTCTTAATTCAGTAACTTAAAAAGGTTAGTTGTATTTTTATAAATTCATAAACCCTGACTAAGCGTTCAACCTCAAAAAGGGGTTGAACGCACTGCGAAAATATCTCAATCAACGTAAAGAGAATCTTATTGGTTATTAAATTTTGTACTATATTTCATAAAAAAACATCAAATTTTAAGTCTGTATATTCATCTCGAGGGCAACCCTTACTTTCTGTTTTAGTGTGTATCTTTGTCCGTTAAAATTAAATATTTAGAGGTATGAATTTAATACAACCCCAATGGGGATTGCTTTTCTGGGGATTTGTTTTATTCATCATCTTTTTGATGGTAAGTAGATTTATTCGCCGATACATCAAGAAAAACGATAAATAATAATATGAATATGATTGTCGTTGGCGGTATTCATACACAGGATTTGCCTTCCGCTAACTTTTGTCGGGAAAATAATGGTGCAGTATGGCTTTCTTTTTCTAATTTTGCCACGAAATTTAATAGATTTACGTAAGAAAGTTTATGCTTTCTTCACGAATTCATTAAAGCCTTATGAACCTCATACAACCCCAGTTAGGTCTCTTTTTCTGGACGTTGGTCGTTTTCTTGACCGTTTTCTTTTTACTAAGAAAATTCGCTTGGCGACCGATCCTAAACGCCCTCAAAGAGCGCGAACATGATATTGAATCCAAACTCCAAGCCGCCGCCGCTGCCGAAGAGAAAATGCGCCAACTTACGGCTGAAAATGAGAAGATTTTAGCCGAAGCGCGGGGCGAAAGGGAGCGGATCATCCGCGAAGCCAACGATGCCAAAGAGCGTATTGTCAGCGAAGCCCGTAACCAAGCCCAAGCCGAAGCGCAAAAAATTATTACCAACGCCAACCAGCAGATTCAGATGGAAAAGAATAAAGCCATCGCTGAAATCAAAAATCAGACGGCGGATTTAGCCATCACGGTTGCCGAGCAGGTGTTGCGTAAAAAAATGGAGAACCGCAAAGAAGAAGAGGCACTCGTTAAATCCCTCATTTCGGACTTAAAACTGAACTAAAACCATGTTAGCCGACCGGATTGCCAAGCGTTACGCCTCCGCCCTGTACCAGTTAGCGGTAGAAAAAAATATCGTAGCCGACTTACATAAAGACCTGACCGATTTGGTGAAATTGATCGGAGAATCAAAGGATTTACGCATCCTGTTGCGGAGTCCGATCATCACCCACGAGCAAAAAGTACCCATCTTCAAGAAAATATTTGAAGGCAAGGTACATAAAGCCTTGATGGTCTTTATCGTTACCCTCACCCGCAGAAGTCGGGAAAATTTACTGCCTATCGTGGCACGTGAATTTTTCTTACTTTATAATGAAGCCAACAAAATCACGGAAGCCGACCTCATCACCCCCAAACTCTTAGAGCCGGCGATGAAACACGAAATTGCTTCCAAGTTGGAAAAAGCCTTCGGCACGAAAGTGATCTTAAATGAAAAATTGGATGCCGACCTGATTGGTGGTTTCCAAATCCGCATCGGTACGGCACTTTTGGATGCTAGTATCGCCAATTCTTTGCGCCAAATTAAGAAAAAATTAACTCAAAACCTTACGAACTAATATAAAATGTTAGATATACGACCGGACGAAGTGTCCGCCATCTTACGGGAACAGCTTTCGGATGTGAAGTCCGCTTCCGAACTGGAACAAGTGGGGACGGTATTACAAGTGGGAGACGGTATTGCCCGCATCTACGGTTTAACCTCCGTGCAATCGGGTGAGCTGATCGAATTTGAAAACGGACTGCGCGGCATGGTGTTAAACTTGGAAGAGGATAACGTCGGTGCGGTACTTTTCGGCGTTTCGGAGGGCATTATGGAGGGGGATACGGTACGTCGCACGGGTCAGATCGCTTCCTTAAAAGTAGGGAATGGGATGCTGGGGCGCGTAGTTAACCCGCTGGGTCAGCCGATTGACGGTAAAGGACCCATCACTGGCGAGCTATTTGATGCCCCCTTTGAGCGCAAAGCCCCGGGCGTTATTTACCGACAGCCGGTAAACGAACCTCTCCAAACGGGTATCAAATCCATTGATGCGATGATTCCGATCGGTAGAGGACAGCGGGAATTAATCATCGGCGACCGCCAAACGGGTAAAACCGCCGTTGCTATTGATACAATCCTCAACCAAAGAGACGGCTTCAAAACAGGCAAAGACCCCGTATTTTGTATATATGTAGCCTGCGGGCAAAAAGCCTCCACCGTCGCCCAAGTGGTGAATACCCTTGAGCGTTACGGCGGGATGGAATATACGGTAGTCGTGGCGGCTCCGGCTTCTGCGCCTGCGCCGTTGCAGTTCTTTGCTCCCTTTGCCGGCGCGGCGATCGGTGAGTTTTTCCGCGATTCGGGTCGGCACGCGTTGGTGATCTATGATGACCTTTCCAAGCAAGCCGTTGCTTATCGGGAAGTTTCGTTATTATTACGTCGTCCGCCGGGTCGTGAGGCTTATCCGGGGGATATTTTCTACCTCCACTCCCGTTTATTGGAGCGCGCGGCGAAGGTTATTGCTAATGATAATCTTGCCAAGCAGATGAACGATTTACCCGATTCTTTTAGGGGTTTTGTGAAAGGAGGAGGCTCGTTAACGGCTCTTCCCATCATCGAAACCCAAGCAGGCGACGTTTCCGCCTACATTCCTACCAACGTAATTTCTATTACCGACGGGCAGATTTTCTTGGAATCGGGCTTATTCAACCAAGGGGTTCGCCCTGCCATCAACGTAGGTATCTCCGTATCGCGGGTAGGTGGTTCGGCTCAAATCAAATCCATGAAAAAGGTTGCCGGTACGCTGAAACTCGACTTGGCACAATATCGGGAATTGGAAGCCTTCTCTAAGTTCGGTTCGGATTTGGATGCTACTACTAAAATGCAGTTGGAGCGCGGTAAACGCAACGTAGAGGTCTTGAAACAAGCCCAATTTGAACCCTTTGCGGTAGAAGATCAGGTCGTTGTGATTTATGCCAGTACCAAAGGTTTCTTTGACAAAGTTCCTGTAGAGAAAGTACGGGAAGCGCAAACGGATTTACTCCAATACATGAAGAGCCAGCAACGCGCTACCTTAGATGCCATCAAGTCGGGACAAATCAACGACGACATCGAAAAAGTAATCCGTACCGCGGCAAATGAAGTTTTAGGTAAATACGCGTAAACGATCATGCCGAGCTTAAAGGATATACGATTGCGCATCAAAAGCGTAGAGACGACGCGCCAGACGACCAAAGCCATGAAGATGGTTTCGGCTTCTAAGTTGCGTCGTGCGCAGGATGCTATTATGAATCTTCGTCCCTATGCGGATAAACTCCAAAATATGATGTCCAACATCATGCAGGGTAGCGAAGGCGAGATAGCCAGTCCGTATGCCGTTGTCCGCGAACCGAAAAAAGTGCTTCATGTGGTCATTACATCCAACAGGGGGCTTTGTGGGGCGTTCAATGCGGCGATTAATCGGATGGCACAACAAACGATGGAGGATGAATACGGGCGTTACCTTCGGGAAGGCAATACCAAAGTCATCACGATAGGTAAGAAAGCGTATGAACATTTCTCCCGCAGAAATTTCCCCTTAATCGGTGAAAATCACGACGTTTTTGCTAAACTCAATTTCGATACCGTGAATGAAGTGGCGGAAATCGTGATGCAGGGATACATTGACGGAGAATGGGATCGGGTACTGCTGTACTATAATAAATTCAAAAACGTAGCTACGCAGATTCGGACGGTGGAGCATTTCTTACCCGTTTCGGTACAGACGAACGAAAGTGCGATTCATAAATCAGCAAGCGGGCAAAAGGTGATTGATTTCATCTATGAACCGCAAAAGGAGCAAATCCTCACCGAATTGATCCCCAAGATTTTGAAGGTGCAGTTTTATCGGGCGGTCTTGGAATCCAACGTATCGGAACACGGGGCGCGGATGTTAGCGATGGATAACGCTACCGAGAATGCCAATGATCTCATCCGTGAACTGAAACTCAGCTTCAATAAAGCCCGCCAAGCCGCGATTACGAAGGAAATCCTCGAAATCGTGGGTGGAGCGGAAGCCTTATCCGGCGGTTAATCACTATCTTAGTTGCAAATATATTTCCCCGCTTTGGTGTAGTGAACTGAAGCGGGGTATTTTTTGGCAGACTTTTTGATGCGTCATTTTACAACCATTAATCTAAACCATCATGGCAAAACAGAATCAAGCCAACTTTCAACCCGTCATCAAAAACCGCCAAGCGGAATTTCAATACTTCCTTTTGGTACGATTCCAAGCGGGTTTGGTGCTGACGGGTACGGAAATTAAATCCATACGTCTCGGAAAAGTACAGCTTCAGGATGCGTTTTGTTTGTTTCAGGGGGGCGAACTCTGGATTCGGAACATGCAGATCAGTCCCTATGAGCAGGGCAACCTGTACAACCACGACCCCAAACGCGCCCGAAAGTTATTATTAACGGCACGGGAACTTAAAAAGCTGAAAACCCGGATGGAAGAAAAAGGCTTAACGATTATTCCCGTGAAAATCTATTTCAGCGAGCGGAATATGGCTAAATTGGAAATATCCCTTGCCAAAGGTAAAAAGTTCTACGATAAGCGCGAATCGCTGAAAGAAAAGGACGTGAAACGCAGTTTGGAGCGCGAACGGGAGTAGTTAACCACCTTCGGTGCATAAACCTGTGCATAAGGGTAGGAGGCTAATTTTTTCCCCAAAAGAAGTCAAAAGATAGGCTAAAGTGGCTTTCGGTTGTAATTTTGCCTAAAGTTGTCCCGAAAAATTACATTTTTTAGTCCATCCTATATTCTATGACGGAAACGTTAGCCCCCACCGCACCCGTTAGCACAGATGAATTGATCTCTAAGTTAGAGAAAGTTCAAAAACTGCAATTAGATTTAACGTCGCTGATTTCCGCCCTACATCGCGTAGCCTTAGTCGCGGAAACCGATGCGGACGGCAAATTTACGTTCGTCAATGACCTTTTTTGCCAAACGTGTGGCTATGAAGCGCATGAATTAATTGGTAAAAATTTTTCTATCCTCAAATCGGGACACCAAAACGAAGCCCTCTTCGACGAATTATGGAAGACGATCACTGCCGGAAAAGTATGGCAGGGACGTTTCAAGAATAAAACAAAAGACGGGCAATTTTTTTGGGTGGAAAGTACGATCATCCCCCAACTGAATACGAAGAATCAGATCAAGAAGTTTGTCTCGATCAGCTTCAATATTTCCCAAGTGATGGAGACCGGCTACCAAACGCCGAAACTGCATCTCTTACCGGCTTACAGCCCGTTGTCGGATGCCGCCGCACAGCAGGTTTTAGCCCTTCAGCAACAGCTTCAGACGGCTCAAAACGAATATTTAGCTCTCAAGAAAGCTACGGATACCTCCGTTATGGTCTCCGAAACGGATAAACGCGGGATCATTACGACGGTTAATGACCTCTTTGCCTTTAATTCCGGCTATCTGAAACATGAATTGATTGGTCAAAATCACCGCCTCCTCAAATCCGAAACCATGCCGAGTGAAACGTATGATGAACTCTGGCGCGTGATAGCTAACGGGCAGGTTTGGCGGGGATTGTTGGAGAATAAAACCAAGTCGGGACGGCTTTACACCGTTGATTGCACCATCACACCGATCACGGGGACGGATGGTAAAGTGGAAAGATACATTGCCGTTTCCCAAGATGTAACCGAATGGTTACATAAATCGGCGCAATCGGAAGACTTATCGGAGCAATCGCTGACGGAGTTGGCACAGCTTCGCGGTGAAGTGGAGCAACTCAAAACTTATAATCATGAGTTGGAGGAACTGCAAACCTTACTTTATTCACAGGTAACGGCGTTGCACAATTCGGCATTGGTGGCGGAAATGAACTTGGAGGGGCATTTTCTCTTTGTGAATGACCATTATGCACAAGTGTCGGGCTTTTCACGGGAAGAACTGTTAAACGGGAGTCAAGAATTAATTGCTAAGGAAATCATCGGAACAACCCAATCGGATGAAATCTGGCGAAGCATTCAAAACGGCGAATCATGGACGGGTTTACTGAAGAATGTAAATAAATCGGGTGAAGCCTACATCGTTCATGCAACCATAACGCCGATCTTGAATGATGAGCGAAAGGTTAGTAAATACGTTGCCGTGCTGTATAATCTAACCGAAAACGTGAACAGAGCGGTAACGGCGGAAGAAAAACTTAGGGAATATAAAAACCTCAACGAATCTTTAAGTCAAGAATTAAACCAGCTTTCGGAAAACAATCGCCTATTACTCAAACAGGACCAACAGCATCAATCCCTACTGAATGCCCTCCACCTATCGGTTTGGATTGCCGAAATGGACTTGAACGGTAAAATCATTTACACCAATGATCTTTTTAACCGCCATGCGATTGAATTCAGTACGGGTGAGGTGATCGGCAATGAATTATTACCCTACTTCAATCCTGATTTTGATAAAATACCTTTGTTAAATGAACTGCTTGCCCTGCAACAAGGCAGTATCGTAAGCGGAATTTGGGGCTGGGGGACGAATCATGTATTGCAAACAACGATTGTTCCTGTTTTTAATGATCTGGGGGAGATCATTCGATTTATTGGCATATGGAAAGATGTGTCGGCTTTCTGGCGCAAAACCTCTGAAGAGAAAGCCCATTACGAAAGCGAGATGCTTTCACTTTCCAATATATTAGCTGATTTGCAAGATTATAATCAAGCCTACAAAAACGTAGGTCTTCAAGTAGAATTAACGACGGAAGGTAACATATTTTCTTTCAATCCTGCTTTTACAGAACGGACGGGTTATAGCTTGGATGACGTTTCGCATTTACCCTTCGTCATGATGTTATCGGAGGGTACTGATTTGCCGGAAAATTATTTTTCGGAAGGCAAAATTTGGTCAGGGACTTTAACCGTTCGCGGGGCGGACGGGCAGACTTTTTTGGCGAATGGTTTTATCACCCCCGTTTATAAAAAACACGTCCTGCATCGGTATTTGCTTACCCTGATTGAGGGCGGGGAGTTGATCCAATATGTGGAGAAACTTAAATCCGAAAACTTGCATCTGCGTAAGGAGGATCAGGAAATCCAACTTCAATACAATTTCCTGCAAAATGAACTTCAGCAGGAGCGCGAAAATTATCAGCGTTTAGCGGAAGAAAAAGAAAGATTACAACAAGAACTGACGACTTTTGCCTCCGAGAAGCTACTTTTTGATGAAGAAATCAAGCATTTACGTACTGTTTCCGATCAAATGGATGATCTGAAGACCAAGTGGCAGGAGGAAATTCAGGCACGTTTGTCCTTGCAGGAGCAAAACGAAGCCCTTAAAAAGCAAGTTGAGCATCTTTCTTCCGAACAAGATAACTTACGCCAAGCCGATACCCAAGAGAACGAACAGCTTAAAGCGCAAATCGCCATCTTACAAACCCAAGTAGCTGAATCGCAGAAGTTAGCACAGGAATATAAGTCGGATGAAAGCTCGTTGCGCTTAAAATGGCATCAGACGATAGCCGACATTAGTCTGTTGCGCGGGCAGGTAGAGAAATTAGAAGCCTTACTCCAAGAACAAACAACCCAAAAGGAGTTAGCCGAAGCGAAAATCGCGGAGTACGAAAGCCAAGTTTCTAACAAAGTAGAAACGTCATCAACTATCGGAGAGCCTGTTATCAGCGATAATCTAACGCCTGTTCAGGTGCAGGAAGATCATCAGGCGGAAAGTACCCGAAAGTCTTTAGCTATTTTATTGGTGCAAGGAGATGCTGACGATTTGGCGCAATCCGAACAAACGTTGCAAGGTCTCGGACACCAAGTTACATCCGTACAGTATGGTCGGGAAGCAATTGAAAGCTATGAAAGCCAAAAGCCGGATATGATCCTGTTAGAAATCAAATTACCCGACTTGAACGGTTTTGATTTAACGGATATGATTCGTAGCGACTACGAGGATACCCAAACCCGAATCTTCGCATTGGTTGAAGAATCCCACGCGATTTATCAAAACGATTATCTAACGAATGGATTTACGGGTATTCTGGTCAAACCGTTACAAACGGACGCTTTGCAGACTGTTTTATAAGCCGATAGAATTTTTACGGCTATTCTTGGATTAAGTCGTCATCATCCAACGTTTTGAAGGGGAATGCCGCCAAATGCGTGTAAACCGCACCCGTTGGTTGTAAATCCGATTCCCAGAGTTCGATGCCTCGAACCACCATCGGCAGATTGGTAAGTGCTTCGTGGTCGGGAAGGTCAGCGGGATAACTGCGAGCTTCTTTAATGCGGGCTAAAGTGATATGCGCATATGGCTTACGGTCGGGCGTTAACGATAAGGCTTTACATACGTTGTGTACCAAATGCTCAAAGGGCTTGCTCTCCTGAAAGATTGTCCAAATCATTGAGGGAAACTTACCACGATAGATGGTGTGCATTTCCGACAAACGCAGGCGAAAAGGTACGACCGTTTGACACAAAGGGCTGAGTTGAGCAGTGATAACCGAAACCTGCTCTTCGGGAACGTCGCCCAAGAAAAAAACGGTGATGTGCCGATGCTCCTCCGGTGTCCACTTGATATTAATATCGGGGATGAAGTCATCAATCGTTTCGCGGAGATAATCTTGAACGTCAACGCTGATCGGGATAGCCAAAAACAATCTTTTATTCGCCATAGCACTTGCGCGGTTAATCCGTTTTGATATTTTAGCAAAAATAACACCAATCGCAAAAGTGCATCATTTTATTTTCAACCCAAGCCTTACCTTTGTGCAAAAAATGCAGTATCTGACGATGAAGACGCTATTTTTGATATTTTTAACGATAATGATGTATGCTTGCACTTCGCAAACAAAGCCCAAGCCCATTATTCCCGAGAAAAAGTTGGTTGGTATCTTGAAAGATTTGATGATCGTAGATGCCGGTATTAATCGGTCTACTGACCCGAAGTTCAATAAAGATTCGCTCGCCGCGCCTTATTATCAAGCCGTTTATAAAAAGCATGGCATAAGCTATTTTGAGTTTTATGCTTCCTTGGTTCAATATCAGGATCATCCTACCGATATGGATTCCCTCTTTGCGAAAGTATTGGAACAGCTTCAAATAGAGCAGGCGCAATACGATGCAAAAAATAAAAGATAGATTATGGTTTAATAGATAGATATGCGATTAAACTTAGCGATGCGATATTTTTGGGGTAGGGTGTACCATTCATCGGAAATGTCTTGACGGGAAATGGAGACAGCCGTCATGGTAACCTCAAAATCGTGTTCCTCAAAACGCATGATCTTTTTGAGTGGGATGCCTCGTAATCCGTTGCCTAAAATCATTAAAGTTGATTGTTCCAACAAGTGTCCTGATACCGGAAAATTAAGTTGGTCTGCACAGGAGACGATCACCCGCGCCTTACCCCCGCCCATTGGCATATTGACCTCACTCATAAACATGGAGCAAAGCATTCCGGCAACCCGTTCCTTGCGTTCTAAGGAACGATACATTTCGGGACTGAAAACCTGTTCCGTTTCATGCAAATCCGACAAATGCCGTCGCTGAATCAGCTGATATTGCGGCATAACGCGGTAGACCGAATTGGAATCGCCCAAGATTAGTAAATAGCCCAACCGTAAGCTATCCACCCCGCTACTGTCATAATCACAGCGTATTTTATTTTCTTTGATGTGTAAGATCATCTTTTGGGCAAAAAAGTCCTTAAACATCTTAGACTTATCGCTCTTACTTTGCACATTGATCTGATATTCGATAACCCCTTCAAAGGCTTTGGGGTCAGTTTGTGCATATAAGACAGCAAAAAGAAATAAAGGTAAGAATAAGATATACTTCACGGCTTGCTAAGCTAATTTCAGATTCCAGCCGTGCAATATAGCTAAATTATGATGTGCGGTAGCGTCAATTTCGACCGGACAAACGGATACGAAACCGTTTCGCAATGCCCAGATGTCGGTATCTTCGCCGTCGTCGTCCAATTGAAATTTTCCGGTTAACCAATAATAATTCCTGCCGTAGGGGTCAACGCGGGCTTCAAATTCTTCGACCCATCTGCCGAGGGCTTGGCGGGTGATTTTGATGCCTTTAATTTCAGCTAATGGAAGTCGCGGAATGTTCACATTCAAAGCGGTAAAGGGCGGAAAAGTATGTTCCAAAACGGATTTGACAATCGTGGTAGCCACAACTGCTGAAGCCGAAAAATCCGCATTAGCCCCAAAATCATCTAAAGAAAAACCGATAGCGGGGATGCCTTCGATTGCCCCCTCAACTGCTGCCGACATCGTCCCCGAATAAAAAACCGAAATAGACGAATTCAAACCATGATTGATGCCTGAAACCAAGAGGTCGGGCTTTCGTTTGAGGATGACCCCCGTAGCTAATTTCACGCAGTCAACGGGCGTTCCCGTACAGGCGTAGGCATCAATATCGGGATCAAAATCTACTTTAGAAAGGCGGAGCGGTTCGGCAATGCTGATGGCGTGTCCCATGCCGCTTTGCGGACTATCAGGAGCTACCACGGTAACTTTTCCAAAGGCTTTCATCGCTTGGGCTAAGGCAAAGATGCCGTTGGCGGAATGCCCGTCGTCATTACAGACTAAGATTTCTAAAGGCTTGGACATATATCGTGTTTTGATAAGGAGGCGCAAGTTACTTATTTCAACGCATAGTCAACCTAAGCACCTCCATCAGGATTTTTAACAAACGGACTTTGTGTTAAAATGATATAAATTTATACTACTGTTACTGTTACTGTTACTGTTACTGTTACTGTTACTGTTATTTTTGCGCTTAAATACTTGATTATTTATGAAACTCCTTATTGCCTTAGCCGTTTTTTTCCACCTATTCGTGGCGTTGCTTTCCGCTCAAACGAGTGTCATCGTCCGTGCCAATAACGGCAACCCCCAAGTGTACCCCACCGCCGACCTCAAAAAGGCTTTCGATGATGCCGCCAAAATCGAAGGCGATACCGTCTGGTTACCGGAGGTTGGTACGATGTATTTGGATGCTGCTTTTATCTTTGATAAAAGGATACACCTGATTGGTGTGGGACATCATCCCGCTAAACAAAGCAAGCTGAAGGGAGGAGGGACATACTTTCATAGTATTACCTTGAAAGGAGACGGGTCGAGCATTTCGGGTATACACTTCGCTGGTACATATACTTTGGAGATCAGTGCTTCCAAATGCCTCATAACGCGATCCAGGATAGATAAGATTTTCAGTGGTAGCGGAAAATCATTTATGGATACTCGCATTCTTGAATGTGTAGTAGGCTCAATTGACTTACCTTTCCATAGCTCCGTTATTATTAAAAATAATATACTATATTCAGGAGATTATCAGAATGAAAATATCTATATTGATAGAAATTCATTGCTCGAAAGTAACATTTTTGCAGATACGAGTAAAGGCGGGGTTCTCGTTTCATGCAAAAACTCTATTATTAGGAATAATATCTTTTTAGCCAAAGAAAGAAATAGTCGAGATTTGCTAATAGCAAGTTCCAACAATTCCATCCAGAATAATCTGTTCTACGAATCGCAAACAAAGGCTTTTTCCGAGACTGCGAATAGTCATAGCAATAACCGCTTTGACATTCCGCGAGAAAGTTTCTTCAAAAAGTTTGATGGTTCGGATTATGACTATCAGCATGACTTTCACCTGAAAGACGGTAATACGTTCATCAAAGGAACGGACGGCACGGAAGTCGGCATCTACGGAGGCACGGGTTGGAAGGAAGATATGACCCCCATCGTCCCGAAAGTGGTCAGCAATACCACCCCCGCGAATACGGAAGGCAACACCCTGAAAGTCAACATCAAAGTAGAAGCCCAAACCCGTTAATCCCAACTGTCGTATGAATCGTGCCATGTACGTCCTTCGTGCAGGGGTTGTAGCTCTGCTTTTTGTTTTCAGCGGATTTTCGGTATCCGCTCAAGTACGCCTGACCGCCGTTCAATATTGGCTGGATGACCAAGCGATGGATCAATCCCTAACGCAACGGAACGTTCCCGGCACCGAAACATGGGACTGGCAAAAGGATTTAGACCTGACGGGAGTTACTGCGGGTTTACACTTTTTGCATTACCGTTTTCTGGATACCGAGGGTAGGTGGTCATCAGCGTATTCACATCTGTTTTTCAAGACGACTCGTCCCGATAACGAAATCCTTTCCATGCAATACTGGTTAGATGATAAGCAACCGAGTGGCATTATGCCTTATACTCCGACGTTTGACTTGGATTTGAGTGGTGTGGCAACGGGATTACACTTCCTTCACATCCGCTATTGGGACAAACAGGGTAGGTGGTCATCTGCCTATACCCATTTGTTTTATAAGACGAATCCTCCGAATAACGAGATCGTTTCGATGCAATATTGGTTAGATGAGAAGCAACCGAGTGGCATCATGCCTTATCGTGCGACGTTTGACTTGGATTTGAGCGGGGTGGCTACAGGTTTGCATTTCCTCCATATACGCTATTTAGATAAACAGGGTAGGTGGTCATCTGCCTATACACATCCGTTAAATCACAATCCGACGGGTCAAGATGCCTTTCTTACCGCTTCCGGGTTCCATCTTTATCCGAATCGTCCCAATCCCTTCCATGAATCCACGACTATAAGTTATGAACTGGCGACCTCCTGCGAAATTCATCTAACGGTAACGGATTTATTTGGAAAGAATATCGCGACACTCCATAGCGGATTTCAGCAAGCGGGGCAACATGATATTGAATGGAGTAATAGAGGATTAAGTGCCGGAATCTATTTCTATCAGTTAAGCACACCGTTTGGCAGATTAACCCGAAAAATGGTAATAACGGAGTAAAAAAATTCGGGGGAAATTGGGGTAACAACTTTAACTTCCGCCCCAATTTTCCCGATCCAGATTGCGGTATCCGATAGCCTCTGAAATATGAATATGGGTTATGTTGGGCTTATTATCAAGGTCGGCTATCGTTCGAGCTACTTTTAAGATGCGATCATATGCCCGAGCCGACAATTTTAAGCGGTTCATCGCCGTTTTCAGGAGGTTTTCGCTGGGTGTATCTAATTGGCAGAGTTCTCGGATCAGGTTAGGGGGCATCATCGCGTTGGAATGTATGCCGTTTAGGGATGCGTAGCGTTCCTGTTGAATTTCTCGGGCGTTCTTGACCCGTTCGCGGATGGACTCACTTTTTTCACTTTCGGCTTTGGAGGTCAGGTCATCAAAGGGTACGGGTGTTACTTCTATTTGTATATCAATGCGATCCAATAATGGTCCTGATATGCGACTAAGATAGCGATTAACCACCCCGGGCGCGCACACGCATTCCTTTTCGGGATGGTTGTAATACCCGCAGGGGCAGGGATTCATGCTGGCTATCAACATAAAATTGGCAGGATATTCTACGGCAAACTTAGCCCGTGAAATGGTTATCATCCGTTCCTCTAAGGGTTGGCGCATCACTTCTAACACCGTTCGCTTAAATTCGGGCAGTTCGTCCATAAACAATACGCCATTATGCGCTAAACTGATTTCTCCGGGTTGAGGTTGATTCCCGCCACCGACCAAAGCCACATCGCTGATGGTATGATGCGGAGCGCGGAAAGGTCGGTGCGGAACGAGTCCTTTCACTTTACCCAATTTACCGGCTACGGAGTGTATTTTGGTCGTTTCTAAGGCTTCTTCTAAGGATAATGGTGGTAAAATAGACGGCAATCGCTTCGCTAACATGGATTTTCCAGCTCCCGGAGGACCTATTAAGATGGCATTATGACCGCCAGCCGCCGCCACTTCTAAAGCACGTTTCACGTTTGCCTGCCCTTTTACGTCGGAAAAATTGAGTTCAAATTGGTTACTTTCATGGGCAAATATCTCGCGGGTATCTATCTTTATAGGTGGAATTTTCCTTTTCTGTTCAATAAAATCGATCGCATCCTGTAACGTATGAATGGGTATTACATCAATACTGTTGACGATACCAGCTTCTTCTCCATTGTCGGCGGGGAGCAGGAAGGCTTTGAACTTTTCCGCTCGGGCTTGGACGGCTATGGGTAACGCCCCACGGATCGGTCGCAATGTACCGTCTAAGGAGAGTTCACCCATGATGAGGTATTGTTCCAGTTCGGCGGGAAAGATGTTGATTTGCCCGGAAGCACATAAGATACCGATAGCTATCGTCAGATCATAGGCAGAACCTTCCTTGCGGACATCGGCGGGTGCCATGTTGATCGTCAGCCTTCCGCGCGGATAGTCATAGCAGTTATACTTGATGGCGGCTTCGATGCGTTCCCTGCTTTCGCGCACGGCGTTATCGGGTAGTCCCACGATGGCGAAGCCCGACTGCCCCATCAGGTTGACTTCCACAGTAATCGTCATGGCATGGATACCCGTAACAGCACTTCCAAACGTTTTAACCAGCATCTTTTTTCCCGTAAAGTAAAGGAAAATTACGGAATCGGAAGGATGATTTTCAACGATACCTTTCGCATATGACTATTCGGTCAATGATTAATGCCTTCTCCTCAATAACGAATAATATTCCACAACATTTGTTAACCAAAATAGATATTTGATCCTCAAAAGTATTACTACCGTTAATGATATAGCTAACACCGCTTTGATTAATGGCAGGCACAAATTCACTTAGACTTGATTTTGCATTCAAATACACTCTCTTGCGACCATGTTGATAATAAAAAAAGGTCTCTTCAAGGTAAGCAAAGTTGATGATTATCATTTCAATCGTTAAATCTTTCTCATCATATATGAATTGAATGTCGTTATGATAAAATAATTTTAAATATTTATCTACCTTAGAAATAGCATTTTGTTGCGCATGAAATTCTAAGATTGAATCTACTCGGTCATGTAATCCGACTCCAAATATTTTACACGTTTGGAAGAGATCAACGATATTGAGGTGATTAATCATATTTATACGAGAAACAAAGTTTTAAGAAGCCAACGAATCGGAATTTAATGGGTAGGATAGCCTATTGTATTTAATTCGTCTTTCAAATGTTGAGTATCTACGTCGGGAAATAGCGTTAATATCTCATCAATAGTTAATGATTGATGTTCAAAAACTTTATTGATAAAAGCCTATAGTTCCGGCGTAACGACCGTACCACACCCACCCGTTTGAGCAAAAGCCAACGAAACCCACGAAAAAAGAGCAACTAAGATTCCGAAAAAGTATTTCATGCTTGATAAATTCAAAAACCGATGTAAAGTATAGGGGGAAATGGAAAAATAATTCGGTATCGTTGGGGCTAATTTTTTAGACGCGTTTGTGGTCTTAGTAACTATTTTCAAGATGATTTTTTCAAGTATTATTTTGAATTGAAAAAAATCTTGATAAGGAATTGGGGGGCAAAACACACTTAATAAAATCTAACCGCTTGACAAAATAATAATCACGTCTTACCTTTGTGGAATCGCTATTTTATCACCTTTTTTTCAGTTCAGTTGCTTATGAAATTATCTTTACTCCATGTTTTGTTGCTTACCCTCTGTTTGGTCGGATTCCGCTGGTCGGAAAGTTCGGCTTGCAGTCTTGGTGGGCGCATCACCGCAGACCGAACCGTGAACGATACGGTTTGTGTGGGTCAATCCCTAACCCTTTTTTTGCAGTCGTATGACGGAACGATTCTCCGATGGGAGAAATCCGAAAATAACGGCTCGTGGAATACCCTAAACGTAACTACTGCTTTCCTCACTACCGATCCGCTTGTCCGTGAAACGCGCTTTCGTGCCGTCGTTCGCAAAAATAACTGTCCTGAAACGTATTCAGAAGTACGCCGTTTTGTACCCGCCGTCCCCAATCTCCGCGTTCATTTGCAGGAAGTTAATCGCGGATATGAATATTGGGTACGCCTTTCGGGCTTTTTCAGACGCGATTCCTTGCCCTGCCGGATATACTTATCCCAAAAATCGGAATTTGACAGCCGTTGGTCGCCGGCACAATCGGTGTTTATCGCTCCGGTAGAACCAAATCAAATACGTTCCTTAACGACGCTTTCATTTCCCTTGTTGCGGACGCTGAACCGACCGATCAACAAAAATTCTTATGATGTATGGTATCGGTACAGCGCGCAAAGCCTCTGCGGGGTAGCCTATTCCGATTCTTTCAAAGTTACGTACCGACATGAAACCGTAGAGGTCGAAACTTCCCGTGATACGATTTGTTTGGATGAACCCTTTAAGGTATGGGTGAAAAATCATGCCCACTTTAGGGATTCCTTACAGTTGACCTGGTACGGAATTAATCTGGCAAATCAAGGACTGGGTAACCGTTTACGTTATTTCTTTCGCCATGACCCGAACCGAGAGGATTGTTACAATCAAGCGTCGGATAACAATACTTGTTCACGCCATGTATTAAACAGGAATTATAATATTCCCGATACGCTGATCTTAGGTCAAATTCCCCAAGATGAAAACGATGGTGGGTATGATAAAACCATCTGGGATGAGCAAATGTCGGATCAGACCTTTCTAAACAGCTACCAACAGGAATCCGGCGTGCCTCTAAAAGTATCGCTCTACGCCGCCTATCGGTATCCGCAATCAAACATGAATCAGATCATGTTTCCGCCATCTGCTCCGAATTTGCGTTTGTCTCGAAACGGGAATGAACTCAAATTAGAATGGGAAGCGGTAGCGAATACCTATGGTTATAGTATAAATTACCGCCTGCCGGGAAACAGCAACTTTACTACTCTTGGTTATACAACTAATACCGAATATTTTGTTAGAAACTTAGACCCCGAGCAAGCCTATGAGTTTCAAGTAAGAACTCAAGGACAACAAGGAGGTGGTGAAGTTAGTTATCTTTATGACCCGCACAATACGGTAGCATGTTCTTTACCTAACAGTATCCGCTATGTTAGTCTTTCGCAGACCTCTGCAATTTTTGAGTGGGACGCTGTGCCGGGAGCAACGGAGTATCGGGTAGAATGCAGTGATAATAATTTTGTAACGGCTTATGGAGGGACAACGACTCAAACTCAATACCAATTTACGGGTTTGCGTTCCGGCGGGATGTATCATTTGCGTATAGCGGCTGTATGTGATCGAAACTTACCACCGAATTTTAATTGGTTCATGTTCTATACCCGCCAAAGCGACCAGATTTACGCTTCCAAGCGGATAGACATCCCCGTAGCGATGCCTACAAACGGTGGTAGGGTTAAAGCCAATGCCTATATCTGTCAGGGTGATGCGCCTCCCGCACTGAAGTTAATGGATCATCGGGGACGGGTTTTGTTTTGGGAATCCTCCACCGACGGGGAGCGTTGGAGTTCTATTAACCATACGGCAACCACCTATACACCCCGTAATTTAACGGAGACGACGTACTTCCGTGTGCAGGTTCAGAACGGTAATTGTGCCGTCCGTCCGTCCAAGTTTGCAAGAGTGGCAGTTTCTCCACGCACGCAGGCGGGTACGTTGGTTGGAAAGAATAGTCGTTGTCCTTTGGATGAAACGCCTACCATTACCTTACGCGGACAAGTAGGGCAGGTGGATCATTGGCAAATATCCTACGACGGCTCCACGTGGCAGCGGGTAGCCAACATCGCCACCAACTACAAACCCGACACCGTATTACGCGATACGTGGGTGCGGGCGGTGGTTATCTCTCCGGGCTGTAACCCCGAAACGACGGCAGTACACAAGATCACTTATTTATCGGCGTTGCAATTCAACATTCCCCGTATCCTTGCCCCCGAATGGGTCTGTAATGTAGATACGCACATCAATTTAGAATTAGCGATTGATCCCGCGTTGGTTGTGGATTGGGAAGTGAACGATTGTTGCGCCCGTCCCGCGTTATGGGAGAAGACCTATCAGGGAGGAAAGAATAAAATAAAGTATCCTTTCATCAAAAACTGTATTCCCGGCTGTTGCTACGGTAAGACGACTTATTGGTTCCGTGTTCGCTTGCGGTATTCGATGCTGTGTAACGACGTTTATACGATTGAAGTGCCGGTACACGTGTATTGCTGTCCGGTAGAAATCGAGTGTAAGGGCGGTAAATTATGCAGGGACGGTATTTGCATGGATATTACCAACCCGCGTCTTTGCCCTAACCCTTGGGTTTGTGAAGGCGAAAAGGTGAGTTTATTCCCTTCCCCCGAAGGTTTACCGTATTTTGATCGTTGGGAGTATGCCGAATTAGACCAAAACAACCAATGGGTGTGGGTACGGGTGCCGAACAGTGAACCCGAATACCTTTCCCATCCTTTGTATCGGAATACTTGTTTCCGTTCGGTGAGCGTCATCAACGGGCGTGAATTTTTCGGCAAAACGTTCTGTGTTCGGGTGCTACCGAATACTCGTCCGGGTTACGTTTCGCGGAATCGCTCTATTTGTAAGGGAGAAAATTCGGATACCTTACGGGCATATGATTGGTTAGGAGAAATCAAAATCTGGCAATCTTCCACCGATAGCGTTAATTGGACGGACATCATCCATTCCGATTCGGTCTATCAATCGCAAGCCTTACAGCAAACGACGTGGTTTCGCTCAGTGGTGCGATTGTGTAATGCCAAATGCGCCTTAGGCTACTCGAAACCCGTGAAAATCACCGTAAAACCCTTTGATAAAACCATCGGGGGAATCGTTACAGCCCTTTATGATACGGTCTGTGCGGGTGGAAGACCACAGTTAAAACTTCAAAACCACGTAGGGGCTGTCGTCTATTGGCAGGAAACCGCGCCAAATGATCCTTTGTTTGCTAATGCCCGCCGATACAACGTTTTTGATGATGTATTAACGGGGGATGCTATTACGGGTAATCGCCTGTATCGTGCCTGCGTTAAAAACAGTGATTGCGAGACAAAATTCTCCGCGCCGTTCTTAGTTAAAGTCGGTCAGCCTCGCATGTTTGCCAACATCACGAATGACATCAAAACGTGTCCCGGACAAAAAGCCACGCTCCGCATCTTACAGCGGAAAGGCGATATTGTTCGTTGGGAAATGGAGTCGGGTAACAACTGGCTACCTTTACCCGAAAACGGCGAGCAACTCCTAACCCCAGCTCTTTCCCAAGACACTCGTTTTAGGGTGGTCTTAAAAATATCGGGCTGTAATGAAACAGCTTCCGTACCGGTAACCGTCAAAACAGACGGACAAGTACGCGCAGGAACAATTCAAGGCGATACGACCCGTTGTATCATCAACATCTCACAAAACCAGACCATTTACCCATCCGCTACTTTTGAGTTGAAAAACTATCAAGGAGTAATCCAATATTGGGAAACATCCACCAATAACGGAGGAACTTGGACGCGGATTAATCATACCAGCCCTTTATTTACCGTACAAGAGGCAAGATTAACCACAAAAATCCGCGCAATGGTCGGGATGAACGGTTGCGGGACGGCACTATCTACCAATGTAGGTACACTAACGGTTAATCCTCATATTGATGGCGGAAAGACTCGAGCGGAAGCCAATAACGTTTGCCCGAATGGAAGAACGAGGATCACCCTCCAAAACTATTCCGGTCCGATACTGTATTGGGAATATTCGACTAATTCCTATTTTAGTGGAGCTACTCGTATCAATGAAACGACTACTCAAATCGAAACCCCGGCTTTGTCCTTACAATGGTATCCATATCAATATTTTTTTAGGGCAGTGGGCGCAGGCGGATGCGGAGGAGTACCTTCTGCATCGGTCATGGTGCAAGTAAACAGCAACATGGGATTTGGATATGTTGGGGGAATGAATGTCGTTTGCAGTGGTAAAACTACCCGACTAACATACCAAAGAAACAGTCCGGGGCAAATCCTTCATTGGGAATATTCCACCGATAACGGTCAAAATTGGCAGACGGTCTCGCATACCTTCGATACTTTAACAACCATTCCCGTAACCGGAACATTGATTTATAAAGTTTATTTAGAGGTGAACGGGTGTGGTAGGGGCTATTCGCAACCCATGACCATCAATCCTTCAGCACAAGCACAAGGCGGGACGGCTTATCCCGAAGTAACGAACAGATGTCTTTCTCGTATCGGCGAAGTAGTCAGCCCTTGCTTACATGTAACAAATACAGTGGGTAGGATAAAATATTGGCAGGCATCAACCAATAACGGTACTTCATGGAAACTGGTTGATTACTCCAATAGCAGTAACATCTGTGTAAATATATATCAAACCACTTGGTATCGTGCTGTGATTGTGATAGACGGTTGTGATTCCGCTTATTCTGCTATTGCAAAGGTAAATATTACTCCATTCATGAATGCCGGAAAGGTGGTTGCTTCCGATCTCGTTGTCTGTAAAAGCAGTCCTTTCCCGGTTGGTTTGGAGTTGGTGAAACATACCGCTACTGTTACCCGTTGGGAACAAACGACCGATGCCAACTGCCTGAATAATTGGACACCCATAAATAACACTGATGCCTTCTACTTCGCTGAAAATTTGACTCAAACGACATGTTACCGTGCCGTTGTTGCTAATGCCTGTACTACAAAAGTCTCTATTCCCGTTAAGATCAATGTGATAGATCAACCTTCGGTAGGTAGTATTTCGGTTTCGGAAGATTTGGTTTGTATCGGTACATCCGTCCGTTTCCAAGCCCAAGACGTACAGGGTAACATTCTCGGTTGGCAACAATCCTTAGACGGAAGAACGTGGCAGGATATTAATGGTGCGGTTGGTTCGCGTTTGATTCATGCCATCATGCAAAATACCCGTATTCGCGTAGTGGTGGGTATGGATGGTTGTGGTGAGGTTTTCTCTCAAGCCGTTTTTGTGGAGACGCGACCGCGCCCCCAAGCAGGAATCATACAAGCACCTGCTACCCTTTGCCAAACCGAACGGGCAGAAATCAAATTATCAGGTAATAATCGAAGGATTATCCGTTGGGAAGCTACTAACGGTAACTGGGAAGATGCTAACCGTATTTATTCCGGTCAATCAACCATCAAGTCCGAACGATTGTATCTATCCACCTATTTCCGAGCCGTGTTGGAAGGATGCCAACCGACCGATACGCTGTATTCACCGACGGTGCTGATTCGGGTGAATAACTGCCGTTCGTGCGGTATTCCGGTAGGGAAACCCTATCAAGTGAATAATAATCACATTTTATTGAATTGGACAGCTGTTAGCGGGCAGGCGCAATATGAAGTATCCTATCGAATCGCTAATGCTCCAACATGGAGCGTATTTCCATTAACCACTTATACGACAACCGTTTTATCTAACTTTGAGCGGTGTGTAAACTATGAAGTCCGTTATCGTGCCGTTTGTAACGGTGTTTATTCGGATTATTCGCCCGTTCAGATCGTTAATTACTTAGGGACACCCGTTATCACGAGTACCAATTATGTATCGGAAAGCTCCTGTATGGTCGCGTGGACACCTTTAGCTAACGCTTATTATCGGGTACAATATCGGGAACGCGGGGCGGTCAACTGGATCATTTCACCTTTCAATTTAACCCAAAACAGCAGATTGTTGATCGGCTTAAAACGCGGAGCTACGTATGAAATTCGTGTGATAGCCCGTTGCCGTCAGGAAACACAATCCAATCCGCCTACCAATGAATCGGAAACTAAAGAGTACACCAATACGGGACCCGTTTACGATTGTAGCTATAATGTTCCCAGTGCGCCGGCATACATCAAAGTATCGGATGTGCAAGGGCGTTCCGCTAAGATCAAATGGCAAAACATTCCGCAAGCCGTAGGTATGTTGGTGGTGTACGGACAACTTTCCAATAATAAAAATTCTTGGACGCAGGCAACCGTTTGTTCGCCAACCGATTCATTGGAGCTAAAAAGTTTAGCTCCCAATACGCGCTACGGTTTTTATTTACAAGCCCTATGTGCCAGCTGTTCAGACCTGAATGCCAGACTGAAGCGGTCAACAAGTTCTAAGGTTGTGGAATTTCAAACCATACGTACGCGGGAAGATGAGGAAATCGTAGCGGAAGCCATCAATATGGATGAGCGTTTAACCGTATATCCCAATCCGGGTAAAGACTTTTTCAACATAACGGCTACGGATGCTTATAAAGGCAAAAATATTTACCTTTATGATAATTTAGGTCGTCAAGTATGGGAAGGTATCTTGTCGGATGAACCGATCAACTTGAGTGGGATTTCTGCAGGGCTTTATACCCTTCGGATCAGCGACCGTTACATCAAACTCTGGATTGAAGAATAAAGAGAAACCATAATTTTTATGAATTTCTGTCTAAATATCCTCCCCACATCGGGGGGGATTTTTTTTGTAGCATAGAAATGAGTCTTGATAATCAGGCAAAATAGTGCCAAACCTCACTTTATTTAACGTGAGGTTTGGCTTTTTCCATCGTAAATTCCCTGATTATCAACACTTTTAACCTCACGTAAATCTTCCATAGGCTTTGCGTCCGGTAGTAGAGACAAGGCATGCCTTGTCTCTACGCGGTTCGGTTTCCCATCTGATAAGGGGAAAAGCCTGATTATCAGGCAAATTTTAGCCGAACCTCACGTTTTATTTAACTATATTGCACAGCTGACCTATTCTCCAGCCTTAATTTTTTCATTTATGCTGATTGATAACAAGCGATTTACCGATAATAAAAGTTTGTATGAATGGTTTACTGAAAATACCAACGCTAAAGGTCGATTAGATGTGGTAACGGGTTTCTTTTCCCTCTACGGCTTACAGCAATATGTATCGGGCATCCATGCTGACAATAAAGTCTTTCGCCTCGTGATCGGTGATTTAACCGATACCCAAACGGGCGAACATCGCATCGTTCATTTGTTGAATGAAAGCGGATTGAAAGAAGGCTTTGAAATGATTAACTTAGTTAAGGAGGTGATCGCTTTTCTGAAAAAGGATATCGTAGAAATCCGAACTTTGAGACCCGAATTTTGTCATGCCAAAACGTATATTTACCATCATGCCGAAAACGGAAGCCTCAATTACTACACCATCGGCAGTGCCAATTTAACCAAAAACGGCTTAGGTATTGCTTCCGCACCTTCTGCCAATATCGAGTTGAATTACATCCGAACGGGTAACGACTCCGATTTCAAAGAAGCCGCCCAATGGTTTGAAGCCCTCTGGAAGCACGCTAAGGAACAAATCGAAATAAAAGCGTAAGGAAAACCCACCAAAATATCGTACAAGGAACATCTGATTCGGGAAATCGAAAACCTGTACCGGAGTTACACCCCGAAAGAAATTTACTACAAGATTTTATATGAACTTTTCAAAGACCGCTTTGATGAATACAAATTTGACCCCTTTACGGCATCCCAAATCAAACATTTGGAGCGGACGGTCATCTACCAAAAGCTGTATGATTTTCAGAAAAAAGGGGTGCTTTCGCTGATTCGGATGCTTCAGAAATATAACGGTGCGGTGCTGGCGGATGCCGTGGGCTTGGGTAAAACATGGTCGGCATTAGCAGTGATGAAATTTTATGAGATACAGGGTTACCGTGTACTGATGCTTTGCCCCAAAAAGTTAGAGCAGAATTGGACGCAGTACCAAAAAGGCGGATATTCTATTTTTGAAGCAGATGAATTTGAATACATGGTTCACTTTCATACCGATATGCAGGTCAGTGCTAACGGTAAGCTACGCTTTGAGGATAGCAAATTATTTCGATACATAAATACTAAGAGTCATCAGAAATTATTGGTCGTCATTGATGAATCGCACAATCTGCGGAATGATAAATCCGCGCGGTGGCAGACGTTGGTGCAGGAAATTCTCCAAAGAAAAGATGAAGTGAAGGTTTTACTGCTTTCCGCCACGCCGATCAATAATAAGTTTACCGATTTGCGCAATCAGTTCAAACTCCTGTGCCAAGGCAAGGAGGACGGTTTCAGTCAGGTAGAAGGCATAAAGGTTTCTAATTTACAACAACTATTCGGTGAAGCAGAAAAAAGGCTCAATGAATGGATTAAAAAAGGTAACGAAACACAGGGGATACGGGAACTGGTTACCCAATTGCCTTCGGAGCTGATTTATAACCTGATCGACCGCTTGGTGGTGGCGCGCACCCGTAAGTTTATCGAAAAAATGGAGGACGGTGTAGCCTTTCGCTTTCCCGTAAAAAATCGTCCGGTGAATGTGTATGTACCCTTTGGCGGTATCGGCAATCTGACCACGGAGGAACAAGTATTAAATATACTTGATCACAAGGATTTTAGGCTTTCGGCTTACCAACCCGCCAATTACACGGAAGAACCGCAACAAAGGGTTAGTGCCATAGCCGATGAACGATACCGTCAGAAGTTTTTGGTGAAGATGATGAATATCCTGCTGATGAAGCGATTGGAAAGCTCGTGGTTTGCCTTAAAGATCACGGCTGAGCGGATGCGCGACCATCATCAAAGCGCGTTGGAAAAAGTAGATGCTTGCATTTGTTCATGCGCAAACGAATTGGTGATTGCCGACGATGAATCCCTTGATAATCAGTTAGATGAAGCGGATAATAATGACCCAACACTGAACGATAATCAAACGCTTGGCAAACGAAACCCCGTTAAGCTGTCGGATATTAAAGACATCCACCAATTCCGCCAAGATTTGGAAGCCGATCTAAGCCGGCTGAATGAATTGGTCGAAAACCTCAACCTATTGGAACAACAAATCCGATCCGAAAACGATCCGACACAAAGTGCCGATACCAAACTTCAAGAACTGCTGAAAATCATCACCGAAAAGCAATGCCAACCCAACCCCAAAGTCATCATCTTTACGGCTTTTGCGGATACGGCACAATATCTTTTTGACCAACTGAAAAAGCGTGATTACACCCGTTTAGGTTTGATAAAAGGTACGGACGTAGATACCACAGAAGCCCTAAAAGACAAGAAATTTCAGTCGGTCTTAAAAACCTTCGCGCCCCAAGCTAAAATTTATAAAGAGAACGACTATTCGCATCTTAATGCACCGACTTTTGAAATCTGGAAAGAACGTATTTATGCTTCTCCCGCTGAGTATTCAACAGAAATCGAATATTTGAAGCATCCGATAGATATTCTAATTGCTACCGATTGTATCAGTGAGGGGCAAAATTTGCAAGATGCTGATATGATCATTAATTATGACATTCATTGGAATCCTACCCGTTTGATCCAACGGATGGGGCGGATAGACCGTTTGGGTTCGACGAATGAAACCATTACGGGTGTTAACTTTTGGTTGGGGAAAGATTTGGATACGTTCCTGAATCTTAAAAACCGCGTGGAGAAACGGATGGCATTATTATCGGTCGTTGGGGCGGAGTTGGATGCCGACCTTACGCCCGAATTAGGTAACATTTTAGCCGATAATCCTTTAATATCTGAGCAGGAAGAGCGCATGATTCGCACCCTGCAAGAATCATGGGACAATATCGAAGTCGGAGACCAGACCTTAGGTTTGGATGACCTGACGTTGGAAGCCTTCCGCCAAGAATTATATGAAGAACTGACCAAAAATAAAGAGAAATATGAAGAGATGCCCAACGGCTGTTTTTCGGGTTTTAGGTTGGGTGAAAAGGATACTTTACTTCAGCCGAGAAGGCAGTGTTTGGTTGCGTTGATGGGTTTTCCCGCCAAAAGCGAGGCGGATTCCAGCCACAAATATGAGAAATTACATTTAGCTTTAGCCGATGCGGATGGCATTTTTCAAACATGGGAAACGATAAACATATTACGCTTACTCCGCGACCTAAAGAAATGCCCCGCCACGAATCGCTAGGTCTCCGAAACGGCGAGGATGAAACCCTAAACCAATACATAGAATGGGTGAAAAGGTGGTTGGAGAAGGATTTGCCCAAGCAGGCAACCAACCTCATCGGCGATCTATTCAGTCCGAATGCCCAAACGATTGTTACGCAATTGGAACAACCGCCTTTAGAACCGTCCTTTCAGCCTGAAAATTTAGACCTTATCACTTGGTTAGAAGTTAATGTATCGGATTAGTTTTCAACACCGAACCCAAGCCGTTTTTAGGTTGCTTAATCTGATCCCTTTATATTTGTAATTCCTTGATTGTTAAGCTACCATGACTTTTTCCTTAGCCTACCGCTTTTTTACCGAAGAGCTGAATATTCCTGTCAGTAGTAAATACCAACAGGCATTCACTATCGAGCAGTTGGACAAGCAATTCCCCGGCTTTGCGAAGGTTGCTACTGAAACAGGCGTAACCGAAACTTACTTCTTGGGGGCGGTACAGGATCAATCATGGTTGAAGACCAATCAGGCTTCGCTGTATGATATAACGCCTTCGGTAAGCGAGGAACTTTCCAAAAGCAAAGACGCGGACTACCCAGCTTTATATGTTTTTGCGATGGTGATTGCAGAGGAGGCTTCGCCGTCCCGTACCCAATTAGCTAAGATGGTGCGCTTTTCAACCGTGCCTCGAAGGGTGCGCCGGTGGTTGCCCTATTTATCCACCGAGATATTTTCCACATCGCTGGCGTGGAACGTACCCACTACGTTAAAACCGGTTTGGTCGGTGAAAAAGTAGGCAAAGTTTCCCTCCTGCGGGACGTAGCGCAAGACCTGAGCAAAAGGCATCGCGGACATATCGACATACTCAACGAGCTTGCTGAAAAAGCTAAAAGCATTAAATCCTTCCGTGAACTCTATAACGCATGGACGGAAGTCTTTAACATCAGCACCCTCAACAAGAAATTCTATGCCGAGCTATCGAATTGGTATTTCTGGGCATTAAAACATGTTGAGTTTCCTAAAGGCTTTGAAAACGGTCAAAAATGGGAAAACGATGCAAGTGATATTGATAAGAAAGAATGCAACGCACAAGCACTCATTCGTTTTATTACCCGAATCATCTTCATCTGGTTCTTGAAGGAAAAAGGCTTAGTTAATAAGAACCTCTTTGACCGGGATAAGATCAAAAACATCTTGAATGAAGGTTTATTAGCGGATGAACAATCGGCTTACTATCGTGCCGTCCTGCAAAACCTATTTTTCTGTGTGCTGAATACGGAACGTAATGCTGATAGTCCTAAACCCCTTCGTTTTTTTACCGATAGTAAAAATACACAGCATATGGTACATACCCGTATGCGTTACCGTAAGCTGATTCAAAATGAAAACGAATTAATTAATTGGTGGGAAGACACCCCTTTCCTAAACGGCGGTCTTTTTGAGTGCTTGGATTACGAGATCAAAGAAAGTAATTCGACCCGCAGACGATTCGATTCCTTTTCCGATAACCCTATAAACGAAAATCAACTCCCTTTCCCTAATTTATTATTCTGGTCGCCTGAAACTAAAACCGATTTATCCGCTTTCTTCGGTGAAGACAGTCAGAAGTCAAAGAAGGCAAACAAACACGCTGACGTCTCCGTCAGGGGAATTTTCAACATTCTCAACCGCTATAAATTCACCATTGAAGAAAATACGCCCTTAGAGCAGGAAATCGCCCTCGACCCCGAACTCTTAGGGCGCATCTTTGAGAACCTGCTGGCTTCCTATAACCCTGAAACCGAAGAGACTGCCCGAAAATCCACCGGTAGTTTCTATACGCCCCGCGAAATCGTGGAATATATGGTCGATGAAAGCCTTATCGCCTACCTTCAGCAAAACGTTCCGGCTATTTCAGATGAAAACACCTTCAGGCTACTCTTAACCGATTCTGAAGAAAAGCCCAATTTGTCCCCTAAGCAATGCCTACAAATCATTGATGCCGTAGAAAAACTCAAGATCATTGATCCCGCCTGCGGGTCGGGTGCGTTCCCCATGGGTATCCTGCATAAATTAGTCGTCATCCTCCGTAAAGCTGACCCACAAAACCTTAACTGGAAGCAAGCCCAAATTAATGCTTTAGAAACGATCAGACATCGAAAAAGCCTTCGATGCCCAGCATAACTACGGCGACTACGGACGCAAACTTTATCTCATTCAGAACTGTGTCTTCGGCGTGGATAAGCAAGCCATCGCCGTGCAGATTTCTAAATTACGTTTCTTCATCTCGCTTTTAGTGGATCAAAAGGTAGTCCCCCATGAAAAAAACTTCGGGCTAAGACCACTGCCTAACTTGGAAACCAAATTCGTCGCCGCCGACAGCTTAATCGGTATTCATAAAGGCGGACAAGCCGACTTTTCCACTCCAAAAGTCATTGAACTGAAAAAAGAGCTGAGTAAAGCCCGAAAAGATTATTTTACCATCCGTAACCGTGAACAGAAAAACAAAAATCGAGATCACCAAGCCGAACTACGCAAAAGCATCATTCAGGAGATCAGCCGTACCGGTTTCGACTCCGAACTAACACTTAAATTAGCCGAATGGAATCCGTTTGACCAGAATGCCTCCGCTTCCTTCTTTGACCTCGAGTGGATGTTCGGTATCAACACCGGATTCGACATCGTCATCGGTAATCCGCCTTATGTGCAAATCCAGAAGTTTTCCGGTAAAAAGGAACAAAACGACTGGCTAAACCAAAAATACCAGACTTATAACCGCATGGGCGATATTTACTGCCTCTTTTATGAGAAAGGCTGGCAAATCCTTCGCCAAAAAGGCATCCTTGCCTTCATCACTTCCAATAAATGGATGCGCGCGGGTTACGGCGAAAGCATACGGAATTTCTTTGCCACCCAAACCAACCCCTTATTACTCATTGACTTCGGCGGGTTGCAGGTCTTCGAGTCCGCTACCGTCGATACCAACATCCTCATCTTCCGTAAGGAAGAAAACCGTAACCAAACCCGCGCCTGCACCTTCGCTAAGGATTTTGACCTGACTACCGGACTCACCGCCTACGTCAAAGCCAAAGCCTATACCAAAGCCGGCTTCACCGCCGAGTCGTGGATTATCGGCAACGAAACCCAAGACCGCATCAAGCAAAAGATCGAAGCCAAAGGTACACCCCTCAAAGACTGGGACATACAAATATATCGCGGAATAACAACCGGATTGAATGAAGCCTTCATCATTGATACCGCCACCAAGGACCGCCTCTGTGCCGAAGACCCCCGCTCGGCGGAAATCCTGAAACCCATCCTGCGCGGCAAAGACATCAAAAAGTGGAAAGCCCAATGGGCGGGACTGTGGGTGATAGATGCACACAATGGCGTAAAAAGTGCCGGGATTCCGCGCATTGATGTACCGAAAGATTATCCTGCCGTATATAAACATTTGTCTCAATTCTTACCTCAAATAGAAAAACGACAAGATCAAGGCGACCATTGGACTAACCTCCGTAATTGTGCCTACTGGCAGGAGTTTGAGAAGCCGAAGATTATATACATCGAGATTATGACGGATAACGAAGCGGAGGGTTATCCGTTTCCTTCATTCTGCTATGATGAAGAAGGTAAATATTATCTTTTGAATACGTCGTATATGATAAATGGTAACCCTGAGGATTTGGCGTATATCTTAGAAGTGCTTAATTCTAAATTCGGGCGAATCTTATTAAAGAATTACGTAAGTCAATTACAGGAACGACAGTTTAGGATGTTGGGACAATTTATCACTCAAATACCCATACCTAAGAAACAAGTACATGTTGAAATATATACACATATCGTCGAATTGGCTCAAAAACGGAAAGATATGTCTAATCTTTCTGCCTTGGAAGCGGAGGTGGATGCACGGGTGTTTCGTTTATATGATCTGACGGCGGAGGAAGTGGAGGTGGTCTTGGCAGCTTCGCCCGCTTCGGAAGATCAAAAGGAGCGAATACGGGAAAACTACCATCGGCTTTAACCCGTCCCTGCCCCCGACTAAAGTCGGGGGATTAGTCCCTGTACGTGAGGTTCGGCTAAAATTTACCTGATAATCAGGCTTTTCCCCTTATCAGATGGGAAACCGAACCGCGTAGAGACAAGGCATGCCTTGTCTCTACTACCGGACGCAAAGCCCATGGAAGATTTAGGTGAGGTTAAAAGTGTTGATAATCAAGGAATTTGCGATGGAAACAGCCAAACCTCACGTTCCCTGTACTTTAGTGCGGGGTGGACTGTTAAAAAATCTAACCTATTTGGTGGGAACGGATTTTTTGTAGTAGCTTTGCCTTCTTTTTGATGCGGGGGATTAGCTCAGCTGGCTAGAGCGTTTGCATGGCATGCAAAAGGTCATCGGTTCGACTCCGATATTCTCCACCCGATAAGTCAAAATACATTAAAAAAAGCCCTTGAAAATCGTTGATTATCAGGGGCTTTTGCCGTTTAAGCTATGGAACAAATCGTAAAAATCATTAATAAAAGTCCGTATCCCTTGCCGGCGTATGCCACTTCGGGTTCTGCGGGTATGGACATTTATGCCCACATTTCCGAACCGTATGAGTTATTTTCATTAGAGCGAACGCTTGTCCCTACGGGCATTTATATCGAACTTCCCCCTGATTATGAGGCACAAATCCGCCCACGGAGTGGTCTTGCCCTTAAACATGGGATCACGATTATCAATGCTCCATCAACCATAGATAGTGATTATCGGGGCGAATTGCAGATTGCGCTGATCAATTTAAGCAGGGATACTTTTTTGATTGAACCGGGAATGCGTATCGCACAAATGGTTGTTGCACCGTTCGTTAAAGTTCGTTGGGAAGAAGTAACAGAACTAAACCCTTCTGAGCGGGGTAGGGGGGGATTTGGGCATACAGGGGTATGATTTTTGCTTAAATTTACGGGCTGAAATGCCGTTTCGTCGGCTGAACAACTTTAGATGCGTATCATCATACCGATGGCTGGCTTGGGCAAACGCCTGCGTCCGCATACTTTTACGACCCCGAAACCCTTGCTTCCGATAGCGGGAAAGCCTATCGTACAGCGGTTGGTGGAGGATATTATCAAGATATATGAAGACCCGATCGAGGAAATAGCCTACGTTATCGGTGATTTTGGCAAGGAAGTGGAGCATAATTTGCTTTCCATCGCCGAAAAAGCCGGCGCGAAGGGTACAATTTACTACCAAGAGCAGGCTTTGGGTACAGCCCATGCCATCTGGTGCGCCAAAAATTCTATTTCGGAGGGGGTCATCATCGCCTTTGCGGACACCCTTTTTCGGGCAAATTTCAAGCTGGATCAGTCGAAAGACGGCGTTATTTGGGTCAAATCGGTGGAAGACCCGAGAAATTACGGTGTAGTTACCCTCAATGAGGAGGGCATCATCAAAGAATTGGTGGAAAAACCCCAAAAATTTGTGTCGGATTTAGCAATTATTGGCATTTATTATATTAGAAACAGTGATTTACTGTTGGAAAAAGTACAATATCTGTTAGACAATGATCTTAGGTACAAAGGTGAATATCAGCTGACCGATGCCTTAGAGTTGATGCGGAAAGAGGGCGCAAAATTTGTACCGGGTGCGGTGATTGACTGGATGGACTGTGGTAATAAAGAGCTTCTTTTGGAGACCAACGCCAAGATTTTGACCCACTTGAGTAAACAAAATCAGACGGCTTCTACGGCTCAAATTCGGGAATCGGTCATCATTCCGCCGTGTTATATCGGTGAAAATGTGCAGATTGAGAAGTCTATCATCGGTCCTTATGTGTCGGTTGGTAATGATTCTGTGGTGAAAAACAGCGTTATCAAAGACAGCATCGTTCGGGAAGCCGTTACGGTGGAGGGGGCTGTCCTGAGCGATAGTATGCTGGGTAATAATGCTTGTTTCAAAAAAGCCTTTCAAGAAATTGATCTCGGAGATTATTCTAATGCGTAATATAACATACATTAAAGGATTGCTGTTAGTATGCTCCGCAATCCTGTTTTTGGCTTGCGGTACGACCAAAAAAACGACCGCTTCCAAGTCCAATAACGGCATTACCCCCGAAGCGGAGGTTAAGTTGATGTCCATGTACATCGAAGCCTCCATGAAGCAATCCCAAGGCTATTTTGCCGAAGCCCTGAGCGATTACGCCCAAGTGATTCGTTTTCAGCCGAAACATGCCCCTTCGCACTATAATTCGGGTAAAATATACTTAGAAAACCTAAATCAGCCTGAAAAAGCCTTAGAACATGCCCAGCAAGCGGTTACTTTGGATGAAATGAATCCGTTTTATTATGATCTATTGGCACAAGCCTACATCAAGCTGAATAAGCAAAACGAAGCGATCACCGTCTTACAAAAAGCCTCTAAAAAGTTTCCTGATGAGACTGACTTTCAGCCCCAACTGGTGGATTTACTCCTGAAAACGGCGCGTTATGATGATGCCATCGAGGTATTAAGTAAATTAGAAACCAAGTCGGGCATGATGATCCAAGCAGTAGCCCAAAAGAAGGACATCTATCGTTTCCAGAAAAAGTGGGATTTAGCCATCGCCGAAAATCGAAAACTCATCAATGCCACGCGGGATAATGCACCCTTTTACTATGATTTACATGACCTTTACCTTTCGCAGGGAAAGCAAATGGAAGCCATGCGTACCTTAGAGGAACTCTTGGTACAGCATCCGAATGATCCCGTGGCGAACTTCAAACTCGTTGATTATTACAACGCTACGGGTAATCCGCAAAAAGCGGATGAACTGATGTACAAGAATTTTGATAATCCGCAGTTGAATTTAGATGCTAAAGTGGGATTCTTGGTTCGGGCAATTCAATCTCCAAGTTTTCAAAATAACGTAGGCATGGTTCAAACGATGGTAGCCAAACTTTCCGCGCAAAACCCGAAATCGGCGATGGTGGCATCGTTGCGTGGGGATGTATATGCTTCCCTCAATAAGCCTGATTCTGCCCGCTATTACTTCAAAAAAGCTACCCGATTAGAGGATACCAACCCGAAAGTTTGGGAAGCCATCCTTCGTTTGGATATGCAACTGAATCAAAATGATTCTTTGTTACAGGACAGCGAACGCGCCTTAGAAACCTATCCCAATAATCCTGCGGTTGTTTATTATAACGGTATTGCCTATTACAATAAGAAAGATTATAAAAACACCACGCGGGTTATTGAAAAATTCTTAAAATTTGATGTCAAAGACCCGGTCATGTTAACCCAAGCGCATTCTATATTGGGTGAAAGTTACCACCGATTAGGCGACCATGCCAAATCGGACAAAGCCTATGAGCGCGGAATGGAAATTGACCCGAGTAATATGACGATCTTAAATAATTATGCCTATTATCTGTCGTTACGGGGCGAAAAATTGGATTATGCCCTGTCATTGAGCGACAAAACGGTTAAGATGATGCCCAATTCTCCCACCTACGCCGATACCTATGGTTGGATATTGTATCAATTAGGTCGTTATCAAGAAGCACAAACTTACTTACAAAAAGCCTATTCCATGACCCCCTCCGCAGAAACAGCAGACCATCTGGGCGATGTTTTTTTCCGATTAGGTAACCCTGACCGTGCGGTGGAATTATGGCGCGAAGCTAAATCCAAAGGACTGAACAATCCTAACTTAGATCAAAAAATCAATAACCGAAAGCTATAAGCTATGTGGAAGGTCATCCTGTCAGTCATTTTGGTGCTGTTTATCGCTTGCGGTACACGAAAAAAAGTATCGGAAGTCTCGGGTTCGGTGGGTAATGTTACTAAAAATACATTCTTTCAGAAGTTAGATAGTAGCCGAACCGACTTTCGTACACTCCTCATCAAGGGGAAAGTAACCCATGAGACCAACGGCGAAAGAAACAAATTCGACTACAAAATCCACGTCTGGCGGGATAGTGCTGTTTGGGTTTGGGCGGGACTTTTCGGAATCGAGGGTGGGCGGATTTTGGTAACCAAAGACTCGGTTAAATACATCAACCGATTGGAGCGTACCTACTTAGTCTCTGACTTTTCGATGGCTAAAGAACAGATAGGTATGGAGGTTAATCTGACACAGTTACAGGATTTACTTGTCGGGAACGTCCCCAAAATTGCCCTCAAACCCAAGATCAATATTACCGCAGACCAAACCGAAATCAGTTACGAGCAGGGCGATTCTAAGCTGGCTTTTTTTACCGACCGGCAACTGCTTCGCTTGAGGCAAGCCCTTTCCAATCTCCACACCACGAAGGCACAACTTACCCACAGTTCGTATAAATCGGTTAATGATAAAAATCTGCCCTTTGTTACAAAAATTGCAGTTGAAAACGACAAAGGAAGCCAAACGATGACCTTTGAACATGCGGATATTCAGGTAAATCCGGTAGATTTGAAGCTGACTTTCTCAATTCCGGCTGATTATGAACCGATGGCGAAATAAATATATTGTCCGCTTGGTTTTATGCCTGTGGCTCACGGTTTTTATAGCCGAACCACTCATGGCACAAACCAAACGGCGCAGATTACGGGTACGACTCAAAGATATGTCCTCCCTTGACCTCCAGAAAAAACAACTGCAAGAGAAAGTCAAGCAAACGGAAGAACTATTAAATGATACCCGAAAAGTTAAAAAACGTTCCGTTAACGAACTTTCATTGTTAAAAAAACAAATATCGTTACGGGAAAGTCTGTTGGGATCATTATCCCAGAATATCGAATCCATAGATCAACAGATTGATAAAATGGATCGTATGATCCTTTCTATGGAAAGCGACATTCAAAAATTCCAAAAAAGCTACGCCAAAGCCTCTACCCTCACCTATAAAACGAATGATGACCTTTCCCTGTTACTTTGGCTATTCAGCTCGGAAAATTTCTATCAAGCCTATGATAGATTAATGTATTTTCAAGAGTTGGCGCGGTATCGGCGGAATCAGATTCTACTCATCAAGCGTACGCGCAAGTATTTAGCCGATAAAAAAGTCGAAAAAGAAGCCGGGCGTGTTCATAAAGCAGTCCTTTTGCAGGCTCGAGTGGATGAAAAGAAAAAGTTAGACGAAGCCGTCAATCAAAAAGATCAAATATTACGCAATCTGGGACGGACTGAAACCGAATATGAAAAGGAAATTCAAAATTTCCGTTCGGAATTAGCAGAAATACGCAATAAAATTCGGCAGATGGTGGTCGCTTCCAAACGGGACATCACGCGCACCAAATCGGAAGCCATAGAAAAACTTTCTCATAATTTCGAGCATAATAAAGGCAAACTGCCTTGGCCCGTACCGATGAATGCCGGCGTGATAACGGGTTATTTCGGGAAGACAACCTCACCGACGGGTGGGGAAATTATTAATGACGGTATATTTATTTCTACCAAACAAGGACAAAGAGTACGCGCCGTCTTTGGCGGAACGGTTACTATGATTACCAAAATTCCAACCTATGGTAAAGTCGTTATCGTTCAGCATGGAGATTACCGCACTGTTTACGCCAATTTGGAAGAAGTTTTTGTCAGCAAAGGTGATAACGTTAACTTACTTCAGGACGTTGGCACGGTAAAGTTGAACGATCACACGGGCGAAACCCAGCTTTACTTCCAACTTTACCGTAATTTCAACCCGATCAACCCCTTAGGGTGGATCACTTATAAAGAATAACTTGCCGATTAATTCGGTTTGATGACCATCATCTTCGGGCGGGTCATTTCTTCCATCGAATAGGGAATCCCCCCCAAACCCAAGCCCGAAACCGCACTACCTCCGAATGGCATCCAGTCCACCCGAAAAGCCGTATGGTCATTCACCAAAACCGTTTGCGCATCCAAGTGGTGGACGGCTTCCATAGCAGTGGATAACTGATCCGTAAATACGGCGGATTGAAAAGAATAATCCACATCATTGGCACGGTGATAGGCTTCGTCTAACGTTTCGTAACCGTAAACGGCAACCACCGGACCAAAGATTTCGTTTTTAGACAAGATTGCGTTATCGGAGGGATTCAATATAACCGTCGTTTGGTAACAATTATTGGGCAGTTTGTTGCCTCCCGAGATGAGTTTTCCACCGGATTGTATCGCTTCCTGCACCCATTCGTGAATACGGTCAACTTCTCGGGGTAAAATCAAGGGTCCTACATCCGTTTTCGGGTCTAAAGAATCACCGACAATCATTTGATTGCCTGCTTCGGCTAACTTTTGTGCGAAAGTTTCCGCTTTTTCCTTCGGAACGTAAACCCGCTGAACCGAAACGCAGACCTGCCCCGCATGATAAAAACCACCTTTAGCGATCGGTGCTACGCTTTTCTCGATGTCATAATCCGGCGCGATGATGACGGGCGCAGCACCGCCATGCTCTAAAGCACAGCGAACACCCGGAGCTAACTGACTCCGCAGATACCAACCTACCTTTGCCGAACCGATAAACGAAAAATAGCCTACCCGCCTGTCGGTAACTAACTTTTGTGCCACATCGTTCTCACAGATGATGGCGGAAACATAGTCTTCGGGCGCACCGGCTTCACGGAATAAATTAACTAAATTTAAGCAAGAAAGCGGAGTCGTCAACGCCGGTTTTACAATCACAGGCGCACCAACCGCAAAAGCCGGCACCGTTTGGTGAACGATCAAATTAAGCGGGTGATTAAAAGCACTAACCGAGACGATGATTCCATAGGGTTCGCGTAAAGTGTAAGCCATCCGACCCGCCGAACCTGCCGTTAATCCCATCGGAATTTCATGTCCACCCATATGTGCCAACGTTTCAATCGCAATGTGAACGCCCTGAATGGCACGGTCAACCTCCACAACGCTATCCTTGTAGGGTTTGCCCCCTTCGGAAATGGCATCTATGAGCAGTTTTTCACGGTTTTTTTCCATGAGCGATGCCAACTTTTTCAAAACGGCAATGCGTTCATGCTTAGGCATCCATGATTTGCGGTTTTGGTATCGGGCATAGGCTTGCGCTAAAAGGCGTTCCGCTTCTTCGGCGGATTGTAGGGGAAGCGTAGCGATTTCGGCTTCACTGTATGGATTTTGAACGGTTATCGTTGCGGACATCTTTACATCAAATTAAGGGCTAAAATAAGTAAATCTTTAGCATTTGAAGGCTGATGTCGGGACATTTTGAATAAAGCGTTCGTTAATTTTATGGAGTCTTAGAACTTAGAGGCATTCGGATGCGAATATTTTTTAGCGTAATCGGCGTAGGTTACTGATTATTTGAGAAAATGTTTATAACTTACGCATCCAAAGTGAAATTAATACAACAATAAACATACCGAGATACGGCAATCATAACTTATGAATTTTGAACTGACGCAAGAACAAAAAATGGTGCAACAGATGGCGCGCGATTTCGCCCAAACCGAACTGTTGCCCGGTGTGATCGAACGGGATGACAAACAAGAATTTCCCGAAGAACTCGTCCGCCGGATGGGCGAGCTGGGTTTTCTGGGGATGATGGTTGACCCTGAGTACGGTGGCGGAGGCATGGATACCGTTTCCTACGTACTGGCGATGGAGGAACTTTCCAAAGTGGATGCTTCAGCTTCGGTCATGGTTTCGGTCAATAATTCCTTAGTCTGTTGGGGATTGGAAACTTTCGGTAATGAAGCCCAAAAGATGAAGTATTTACCCCGTTTGGCTTCCGGCGAAACAATTGGCGCATTCTGCCTCTCCGAACCCGAAGCGGGTAGCGATGCCACTTCTCAACGCACTACGGCGGAAGATATGGGCGACTATTACCTCCTAAACGGTACTAAAAACTGGATCACCAACGGTAAGCGTGCCGGCGTTTATTTGGTTATTGCCCAAACGGATCGAGAAAAAGGACACCGTGGCATTAACTGCCTGATCGTAGAAAAGGGTATGCCCGGCTTTGAAATCGGCAAAAAAGAAGACAAACTCGGCATTCGGGGGTCAGATACGACAACGCTATTATTTAACGATGTGAAAGTTCCTAAAGAAAATCGCATCGGCGAAGACGGCTTCGGCTTCAAGTTTGCCATGAAAACCTTAGATGGCGGGCGGATCGGTATTGCATCGCAAGCATTAGGTATCGCGGCGGGGGCATATGAGTTAGCCGTAAAATATGCGAAAGAGCGTTCTGCTTTCGGGAAGAAAATCTATGAGCATCAAGCCGTTGCCAATAAATTAGCCCTCATGGCGGTGGAAGTAGAAGCGGCACGCCTCCTTTGCCTCAAAGCGGCACGCGACAAAGACCTGCACGAGAATTATTCCGTGTCGGGTTCGATGGCGAAATTATATGCTTCCAAAGTAGCGGGAGACGTTACCCGTGAAGCTGTACAGGTTCATGGCGGATATGGTTTTGTGAAAGAATATCATGTAGAACGCCTGTATCGTGATGCCAAAATCACCGAAATCTACGAGGGAACGTCTGAAATTCAGCGTATCGTCCTTTCCCGTGCATTATTGGAGCAAGCCGAGAAAATTATTGCCTAAACATAATAACATCATACGGAACTCTCTTATCTTTGTTTTGGGATAAGAGAGTTCATAGTTTTAGGAGGATCAGAGGCTATTACCGCTTAATGAAATCCTGAAATTTTATCATCTCTTTTTGGTAATCTTCTGCCGACATGGGAATATAGCCGACCTCACGGGTATAGGTAGCTACGTTTTGTAAGTAAAAGCGGACGAACTCTTGAATATCCGTTCGCCGGGTGGATTTTTTATTCACGTAGATGAATAGCGGGCGAGATAATGGCGCGTATTGCCCGGACTTTACGTTTTCGACGGTTGGTAAAATAGCACCGTTGCCGTTGTCGGGTTTTTGATCGTCCACAGGGACGAGTTTTAATTTATCATGGTTTTCTTCGTAATACGCCACCCCAAAAAAACCCAAAGCATAAGGATCGCCTGCTATTCCACTAACCAATACATTATCATCTTCACTGGCGTTGTAGTCTCCACGACTGGCATGACTTTCCCCCATGATAGCTTCTGTAAAGTAATCATATGTACCTGATGAAACCCCCGCACCGTATAAATTGAGGGGCTTATGGGGCCACGTGGAGCGAATTTGATCCCAATATTTGATTTTATCTTGTGCGGCTGGCTCCCACATTTTTTTGAGTTCTGCTACGGTGATGTCTTTAGCCCAATCATTGGAAGGATGAACGACGATAGCTAAACCGTCCAATGCCACACTTAACTCCAGAAAATCAATGTCGTTACCTTTACAGGCTTCAATCTCTTTCTTTTTAATGTTTCGAGAAGCGTTGGTGATGTCTATTTCATTTCTGCAAAATTTTTTCAGACCACCTCCCGTACCGGCATGTCCAACGGTTATCTTGGTATTTTTATTCTTTTTAACGAATTCTTCGACTACGGCTTCCGTGATGGGATAAACGGTACTCGAACCGTCAATACGTATTTTGGGAACACCGGTAGCGCACGCGTTCAAAAGGAATATTAATATCAGTGCATAGAGCGTCTGTCTCATTTCGCAAGCAGGCTTAGGATGCTCAATTAGTACCTGAGATATGAATTGTACGGTAAGCCAATGTTAAATTTTAGCTAAGAATGAGTCTTTGGCAGGAAAATGAATCATCTCTTTCACTATTCCATCAACAAATAGGCAAAATCTTCGGTGTTAAAGGATTCTTTTTCCAAGATTTTGACAGGGGGTAACGAAGGACTAAGCGAATGATAATTTAGGAAATACGTTTTGATGAGTTGCTGGACTTGAGATTTCTGCAACCAATGTCCGCTAACATAAACGTGAATATCTTTGGGATTAATGCCTAAGGTTTGATTCACGCGGAAGATATAATAAACAATATCTTCTGGTGCGGACATGGCGTAAAGGTTGGCAAACCGGAGCTGACCTTCGTTGAAAATCAGGTAGGCGAACTGGTCATCCAGCAGTTCGATGCAGGCGGTTAGCTTTTGATTCATCTTTTGATGAACGTCCGCATGGATTTCGATTAATCGCCCCAATATATGATTTTCTACGGCTTGCGGGAAGCTGGCATGGATTGCCTGAAACATCAGATCATCATAACTGAATAGGAGCGTATTTTTGAAAGCCTCCAATCTTTGTTCTCCAACGTGTTGGGGTTGGCTAAATGAATAAGCCTTTCCCAGATAGGAAAATACATCCGGTTTGGGGAGACCGTCGGGATGTAATATCCAATGGTTAGAATGCAGAAAAACCGTTACCTGCTCGAAATTTCTGCCGAGAATGTCGGAATGTTGGAATAAAATTTTTGCCCAAAATTTATCGAAAGGTTGATCTTGGTCATTGGGAATGTATCGAAAACAAGCTAAATCTTTGCCCGAAACATGATAGGCAAAGGCGACAGCAGGACGTGCCACACTCAACAATAAGTGGGGACGCACAGGTGGCAGTTCCATCACAGCCGTCTGCTCAAACCTTATTTCCGGTAGTAATTTAGCCATCTTCCGTTTTTTGCCCTAAATATCCGTAATATTCACGAATTGGAACGATACCTCTTACCCTAAAAAAGCCCTTAAATGTGGAAAAGCTACCTCACCGGCGGTAATCACGCTTAAATCGTTTATAATTAGCAGGGATGCGAAACTGATCTAATGAAAATTTAGAAGGTATGATCTTCGTAGCGTGGTTTTCAATGGTGCGATCCGCATTTTTTCGCACAATTTTGAGCGGGATGCAACCGTTCAGTCCTTGAACCAAAAAGTTGGCTTTTGCGCGTCTTTTACCTTGAAAATAACTCGTATTGACGCGGTATTTGGGGTTGATGTAGACCCAAACCGTCTCTCCATTATGAAAATATTTATATCCATGACACCATATACCTAAAATCTTTACCGAATCGCGATTGGAGACTGCAACAGGTACTAATGTATCGTTATAGCCTTTGTAGCCGTCGGTGAGGAAATAGCGTTCATTTCGCGTATCTATGAGGTAAGTGCGGTCGGAATCCGCGATGTATAAGCGTGTGGTGGGAAAGGACTGGTTGATCGTGATCTTCGGATTTTCAGGGTCGAAGGGTTCGGGTGCTTTAGGAGTGGCGTAGAGTTGTACGATATAGTCACCCTCTTTAATGTACCACGTCATCAAGTTAATGTTATTCAATTCCTCCATGTCAGCCGCCAGCGAACCGTTAACTGAAAAACTGTAATGGATAGCACCTTCAAAGTAGTTCAACTCAGAAATAACCCCATCCTGCGCATGGGCAATAGAATAAGAGCTACCGACCAGACCGATCAATAACGAAATAATAGAAGTTAGTTGCCTTAAATTCATAGATAGTTGCTAAGAAAATCGTAATTATTATGCAAACTTTATACCTAACGCGGATAATCATTAGAAAGTATGCAAGCCACCGTTTTCTAATCGTTTTTGAGCCGGTAAATTACCCCATTTGGCGGAGAGTCGGAATTGTTCTCGGGCTTCGTTGGGTTTATTAAGCTGTAAATATAGCTCACCCATCAAATTGAGGGCTTTGGTATTCCTTTGATTATTGATGATGGCACGTTGCACGGTGATAAATGCCGAATTGGCATCACCTCGTTGGTATTCCATTAAGGCTAAACCGAATAGGGCATCACTGTTTTCGGGATTAATATTGAGGGAGCGTTCAAAATAGGATTGGGCTTCTTCAGTTTTACCCATCAGTAAAGTTGCATACCCATAATAAAACAGTAAGAGCGAACGGTCTACGTCTTCATCCCGTCCGTTGGGATCATTTAGCATTTTTTCAGCAACATTGAAGTGTTCTACGGCTTCGCTGATATGTTCTTGTTTCGCGGCGGCAATCGTACATAATACACGGGTAAGCATAGATTGGGGCCAAGCCTTCAACAAATCAGCAGAATGCCGGTACATGGCTTCGTCATCTTCGATCTGAAACAAGAGTTCTACTTGTGCCAAAAAGAGTTCTGCTTTATGAGCATTGAGTTGGAGCGAAGCATTCAAATCTGCTAAGGCTTCTTGATAGAGTCCCTGATTCAGATAATAACGATAGCGTTGGTAATACCAAAACCATAGATTTTGCTTTGCTGGGGCATTAATCAGCCGATTGACTAATTCGATAGCTTCGGCATCTTCGCCGGATTCTTTGAGCGACGTAAAGCGCGCAATCAACGGATCAAACAGCAAGCCGTTTCTCGCTTGATACCGTTTGAAATAAAAATATAAATAATAGGCTAATAATGCACATAGGCTTAGCCCCGAGACCAACTTCCAAGATTCCATAGCTTACCGTAGTTCGTGCCAAATATAAACAAAATAACAATACCTGTCAAGCGGACACTCATACCCTATCCTTTAGGGGAAAGAGAGACGATAGGTACAATCATTTCTTCCATGCTAATGCCTCCGTGCTGGAAGGTATCTTTATAAAAGTCGGCGTAATAATGAAAGTTATTCGGATACACAAAAAAGCAATCTTCCAATGCAAAGGCATATGTACCACTCACAGTAGATTTTGGTAATTTGGCTTCTTGAGGCTTATTGATGGATAATATTTGTCGGGATTTGGTGTCGTAATTCAGATTTCGACCCTGTTTGTAGCGGAGGTTGGTCGTCGTATTGCGATCACCAATGATTTTAAGCGGTCGTTTAACGCGAATCGTGCCGTGGTCGGTGGAGATGATGATCTTTACCTTACGGTCGCGTAGTTTCTTAAATAACTCTAATAGTGAGGAATGCTCCAACCACGACCGTGAGATGGAACGATAAGCCGCTTCGTCGGGGGCTAATTCTTTGATGATGTTCATCTCCGCCCGCGCATGGGAGAGTAAGTCAATGAAGTTAACAACGATGACGTTTAGATCATTATGTAACAGGTTCAGCACATTATCGGCGATTTGCTTGCCGTCATCCGCCGTGATGATCTTATGATAGGAATGCTTAATGTTAAGCCGTTTACGGATAATCTGTTCTTTCAAAAAATCTGCTTCGTGGAGGTTTTTACCACCATCTTCATCGTCATTCACCCAATATTTAGGGAATTTCTCCGAAATATCATAGGGAAACATACCCGCAAATATGGAATTGCGTGCATATTGAGTAGCGGTCGGGAGTATAGCGTAATAGCTCTCTTCCTTATCGATGTTGTAGTATTGCGCTAAGATCGGTTCAAAGGCTTTCCATTGGTCATATCGCAGGCAGTCTATTAAGATGAAAAAAAGTGAATGCTCTCCGGCTTTGATATGCGGAAAAACCTTTTCTCCCAACAAATCGGGCGATAATACCGGACGTTCCGATACCGGACTATTAACCCAATCCACATAGTTTTGCGCGATGAACTTACCGAAATTCACGTTGGCTTCCGACTTTTGGGATTGCAATATCTCCATCATGGACTGATCCTCGATACCCGAAAGTTGTATCTCCCAATGCACCAATTTATGATAAACTTCTACCCATTCTTCGGCGGAAATGTCATCAAAAAACATCTGACCAATCTGGCTGAAATCCTGTTGGTAGCCTTGATTGATGGATTGAGAAACGAGCGTTCGTCCCTGTAAAATCTTCTTAACCGAAAGGAGAATTTGGTTGGGATTGACGGGCTTGATGAGGTAATCCGAAATCTGCTTACCGATAGCGGATTCCATGATGTGTTCCTCTTCGCTCTTGGTAATCATTACGATAGGCAGGTGGGGGCGTATCTTTTTGATTTGTGGTAAGACCTCCAAACCGCTCTGACCGGGCATATTTTCATCCAAAAATACGAGGTCGAAATCTTCCTGCGTAACCATGTCAATCGCGTCATCACCATTGGTAACGGGCGTTACTTCCATGCCTTTTTGTTTGAGGAAGATCATGTGCGGTTTCAAGAGAGCAATTTCATCATCCACCCACAATATTTTTACTGCCGATTCTTGCATATTTTGCTGAATTTTGTCGTTTTTACCTTAAACGAAGGAGTCTTTAATTTTAGTGCAAAGTATGAGAAATAATGGGTCAAAAGCTATGCCAATTTTCTACATCAGGATTATTGCGGGGGTATTGTGGGCAGGAATGATGACATCCTTTTGTTATGCGCAATACCCCAACCCTGATGCGCCCATCCCGAACGATGATTTTGTGATTGGGATGTATTCTTTTATCAATACTGATCAGGATGAAGAATCTAATGCCGAATTTTGTGATAAATTGAACTATCAGGTCTATACCAGCCCCACCATGCAGGGGCAGTATCCCTCCTCCCAACTCAACGTCCTACGGGAAGACGGTTTCAATACCGTTCAACGTTACCAACCCGCCAATTATGCCACTTCGGATATATATATCGTTACCTTGGTTCGCTTGGTAGTACAAAACGGCATGAAAATACTACTCAATGCGCATAATTTTTATCATCCTACTTCACAGGATACAGGTATCAATATTTATGATAACAGTTTAGATCAAAAGCAAAAAGCCCTTCTGCCGGAATACAACTGCAAAGCCATCCCTAACTATGACCAGTTGATCGAACGGCTCTATACGGTACGTCCTTATTTAGCAGGGATTTGGGGACATCAAATGGCGGAAGAACCGGCTTACTTTCATTATTACAATAAAACCAATCATCACGTAGATTACGGGGATACCACCAAAAATTATTACACCGAAGTACCCGTTAATAATGTAGCACAAGCCGTCAACTACTTTCGGGAACGCCTTGCCGAAAAAGCCTCCCACCAAAAATTAACCATCATGGATGCTTACCATCACGGGCGCATCCACGATAACCGAAATGACGGACAGGGTATCTATAACCCGCAGGATTATATCAAAAACGTTAAAGCCAATGCTTTTTTTGAAGGGTCTTACGTCGGTTTTAATCCTACTGCATGGATGCGAGCCAAGAAAAGCAATTTAGACCAACTGCATTACTTGGGTCCGATGTGGAATATTGACTATGCTCGCAAATACATCCCCGAAGTCCATAAAGTTATTAATATCGAGCGCGGTAAAAGCACGGCAATGGAAGCCCACTTTCATACCGATACCACGCTGAAAAACGCCAACTGGCTCTGGTTTCAAACCTATCAGTCTATCGTGAAGGGCGTTCAGGGGGTTTGGTTTTGGGAATTGGTGGACACCTACGCCCCCGACGAAAAAGAATTTCCGATCAATGATCCCAAACGCTTAGACCGTTTCACCCGACCCTATTTTCCGAAACGTTATCGCTTATTTGTGGCACATCTGGCGCGGGAGTTGGCATACCTGAATGCCTGTGGACTATTGAAACCGCAAACGGCTATTGCCTCCAAATCTGATAACCCTGATCCCTTGGGAATTTTACCTGATGTAGCTACTTATGTAAAACCCGCCCTAAAAGCCGCAAAGATCAAGAAGAAATATCATTCCGAATTTTTACAGGAATGTTATGGTATCAATTACACCATCCGTGCTTTTAAGGGCGATACCGTTTTGATTTTAACCAATCCCTTACCGATTCCTGTTTCTATGACGATTAATATCAGTAAAGCCTTTATAGGCAGGACGACGTTGGATGTACTCTTCACCAAGTCTTTAGACGTTACTAAGCGTTCCTATAAAACCCAACGCGATACGGGCATTGACTGGGAGAATAAATCGGTACGCGATCATATCTTACTGAAAGCTGATGTTAAGGGTGATGTACCGATTACGATGGGTGCGTGTGATGTTTGGGTAATCCGCATCAAGAAATAAGATCATGCGTTATTTCTTGGAAATCGCTTATGACGGCACGCCTTTTCACGGTTGGCAGCGGCAGATTAATGGTACATCTGTTCAGGAGACGATTGAAAACGGCTTATCCACCCTCCTTCGCCAACCGATTGAAATAACGGGAGCGGGCAGAACCGATACCGGCGTTCATGCCTTGCAAACCTTTGCTCATTTTGATTATTCAGAGGCATTGCCCGCATCGTTTGTTTTTCGGATGAATCGTTTTTTACTGCCAAGTATTGCTATCTTAGGTTTATATAAAGCAGTAAGGGATGATCTCCATGCGCGTTTTGATGCCGTCAGTCGTGCATATTTATATCGCTTGGCGATGAAAAAAAATCCGTTTACGGTTCAGCAAGCCGTTTTGGTGGAAAGAGCCTCCGAATATGACTGGGATGCCATTTATCAAGCGACGGAAATGCTACTTTCCACGAACGATTTTGCATCATTTTGTAAATTGCATGGCAATAACGTAACCACGATTTGTAAAATTTACCACGCCCGTTGGGAACAAGAAGGGGATGAATTTCACTTTCATGTCCGTGCTGACCGCTTTTTACGGGGTATGATTCGCGGAATCGTCGGAACTTTATTAGAAGTCGGTGCAGGAAAGCGAACCCCGAACGATTTTTTTCGTATATTAGAGGCACGAAATCGCACCTTAGCAGGAGCAAACGCACCGGCACACGGCTTGTATCTGGCGGAAGTTCAGTATCCGACGGAACAACTTATTCGTATAGGTTAACATTGATCTATGGCAAAGCAAGGCTTAATACTTACTCAAAAACTTCAAAACAAACTTTCGCCCCACCAGATACAGTTTATCAAACTGTTATCCTTAGACGTTTCCGATTTAGAGGAAAAGATCAAAGAGGAGATGGAAAAAAATCCCGCTTTGGTGAAGGAAGATATGATGGATCGTAAGGGCAATGTTCCCGATGATAACCTGAACGAAGTTAACTTTGACGATCAGAACGTGCAGATGACGGAGACCTTTACCCTCACCGGTGAGCATCCCGAAGGGGAATTCCAAGAGGTGAGCATGGAGGAACTTCACCAACGGGACGACGATGCCCCCGGCAACGATTACGACGTAAAGATGGCACTGCCCGACGAATCGAATGATGACCGATATGAATCCCCGATTATTCAACGGCGTTCGCTGTATGATCTGCTCATCGATCAATTAGAACTCTTGGAGATGGATGCCGAAGAGCATACCATCGCAGAATACATCGTGGGCAACGTGAATGAAGACGGATACCTCCGCAGAATCCGATTGAATGAAGAAGGGACGATAGATAAAGTCATCACGGGTGAGGAACTAACGGTGCAGATCAAGGAAGAATTAGCTTTCTATCGGGGCATTTATGTGGATAATCCGAAGGTTGAACAGGTTATCAAAAAATTACAGCAATTAGAACCTGCCGGCGTTTTTGCCCGTGATCTGAAAGAATGTTTGGTGATACAGCTCAAACGAAAAGAGAAAAATCCGCTCTCCGATACCGCCATTAAGATCATAGAAAACCACTTCGATGCTTTCACAAGTAAGAACTATGACCGCCTTAGAAACAAATATAACTTAGACGATGTCAAACTGCGGGCGATCATCGAACTGATCCACCGCCTCAATCCCAAGCCCGGCGAATCGGAATCCGACCCCAAAACGCGCATCATCGTACCGGATTTTATTCTTACCACTGATGAATCTTCGGGTAAAATCTCCATCAAACTCAACCACCGCAATACGCCCGAACTGATGGTGGATAAGGAATTTTCCCAGATGATGAAGGAACTCGAAAAATCCAAATCTGCCAAAAGTGATTTCGACTTCCTGAAAAAACGGGTGGATGAAGCCAAATGGTTCATTGACGCGCTCCGGCAACGGCAACATACACTTCTGAAAACGATGGGGGCGATAGTATCCAAGCAGTTGGATTTCTTCCGCTCGGAAGGGGATGTATTACAGCTCAAACCGATGATCCTGCAAGATGTTGCCGATGACATTCAAATGGATGTTTCTACCGTCAGTCGGGTTTCCAGCACTAAATACGTTCAAACGGATTTTGGTATCTACCCGTTGAGTTTCTTCTTCTCGGAAGGGATCAAAAAACGCGAAGCGAACGGTGAATCGGTCTGGGTATCCAACAAAGAAGTTCGGCAGGTTTTGAAAAACATCATCGAGGACGAAGAAAAAACCAACCCCTATTCGGATGATAAACTGACCGAACTCCTCAACGAAAAAGGCTACGAAATCGCCCGCCGAACCGTTGCCAAATACCGCGAAAAGATGGGCATTCCCGCCGCGGGTCAGCGTAAGGATAAATCTTAAAGTGAAATTTTAGGGTTAGTTCTCGAAAAGTTAACAATTCGATAGTTGAAGTTAGACGTTATGGAAAGCCGATAAGTCCTACCTTTGGGAATTATCGCTTGGGATATGAAACTTTGGATGCTTGCAGTATTCTTACTTTACTGTTTACCGTTGGTGGTGTCGGCGCAGTACCGTTTACCACATTTTCGCTTTGATTATCAGGGAGAAAAGACTAAAAAGATACAACAAACCCCCGAATTAACGGCTTACCCCGTTTATGTGGAAGGGGAAAGTCCCGTCATCCGTACCAACCGTCAGGGACAAACTTTTACCGCCAAAGCCCCCGGTACGCATGACTTTCTGCAAATTATTCCCGTTTCGGAAACGAAAGCCAAGCTGGTCATCAGCCACGAAGTTAAATCCCTCCGAAAAACCCACCCGCAATTAGGGCAGGGCGGAACTTTGGCAGTTGTGCCGATTGAATTGGTTAACGGCAAATGGGTTAATACCGATACAGCACGTATTGTTGATTTCGCGCCGGTGGGCTGGACAGCCGTCAACTGTGGCGGTGGCATCACCAACAAAGGCACGATTTTAACGGCGGAAGAGATTTTTGATTACTTCGATTCCAACGAAAAGATCAACACCCCCGATATTCGCTTTGACCTTACCCATCCCGAAGCCGGTTATCAGGACGGTTTTTATACCATTCCGGCGGACTATCCCGAATTCGGTGGGCGAAAAATTCCCCTGCACAAAAACTTCGGTTTTATGGTTGAAGTGGATGTAGATAAAGCCGTTGCCCTGCATAAATGCTATCATATGGGGCGTTTTTCGCATGAAAGTGCGGTTATTATGCCTGATAATCAGACTATTTATTTAGCTGATGATTATGTGCCGGCGTGCCTGTTCAAATTTGTTGCTGATAGTCCGAATGACTTTCGTGCCGGAAACTTGTATGCTTTTGCGCAAAATAAATCCTCAAATACAGGTGCATGGATATCTATCCCTCGTGATTTGGATTCCTTGTTGGATGCGCGAAATGTAGCCATCCGTAAAGGTGCTATGCTTTTTATGCGTTTGGAATGGATGGTGCATAATCATATCAACAATAAAATATATATCGGGGAAACGGGGAAAGACACTACTGATTTAAGTGCTTTCCGCGATGCCGGAAAAGTTATCCATCCCGCTAAACACTGGCTGGATGCCGGTTTTGTTAAGAAATCCCAAGCCTCGACATTTATATGCGATCACCCCTACGGTTCAATCTTGGAATTAGACGACCATAACCCTCAAAAGCCGAAAGTTCGTTCCCTCTTGAATGGCGGACCGGCAAACGATGGTAGTTTCAACGCGGCGAGCTTTGACGGTTTGACCTATGCGCATATCGCAAACCGAGATTGGCTCATCATCCATGAAGACCTGATTGATACCACACGCGGACGTATGCCTAAAGGGTCTAATTATGAAGTACCTGACGTTTTTCTGCTTGATTTAAGTATTGAAAATCCAACGGTGGATGATTTATTGCCTTTCTGGGCGGGCGCGCGCCGGTCGGAGTTGGCGGGTGGTTCGTTTATGGCCGACGGCAAGACGCTTTTTATCAACCACCAACATCCAGCCACGGATAATGAAGCAGGATTCAACCGCTCGGCAACTTTTGCGGTAACAGGGTGGGGGAATCATCTATCTAATATTCCTAAGACGGAACAACATCCGGCAAGGGTTATCGTTTATACCAATCCTGTCTTGGGGACGTTACATTTCAACCAAATTTCAGATATTATGGTAACGGATTCGACTAAAAAGGTTGTTCTAAGCAAAAAAGGGCGGGATTTTATCCAATTGGCACACCTTCCGAAAGGTAAATACATCGTTAAAGCTAAGGGTGTGCTTTATGAAGTTGAAATTTATTAAATATACGTACTTCATGGCAAACACATGAATAGTCCTGCAAGATGTGGAAATATGCTTGTGTTGCCGGCTTCCTTTTGATCGAAATGTTCATTTTGTACCCAAATATTAATCGTAAATTTGGTTTTTATTTGACCTTAGCATTACGATACGGATGGAAGTCTTGAACGCTTACGAGCCGGATTTAGCGGTCGTTTACCGTCAGTTGCAGGAACAAAATGCCTTAGTCGTTGACTTTCAAACGAAAGGCAAGATTTCGGAATTTCAACATCCCAAGATTACCCCCCCGCGCCTCAATGATAAAATCAAAGGCGCAATCTTTGGTGCGGCGGTTGGCGATGCTTTGGGGCGCATTCTGGAGGACATCGAACCCAATCCCGAACTGATCTGGCTAACCCGTTATCAAGCCAAAGCCGGTGATAAACCGGGACCTTTAGGTAAAATCACCGATGACATCCAATTTATGAAGTGGGTTTCCGATTCGTTGGTGCAACATAACGGGCTTTTCCCTTTTCACCTTGCGGATGAATTTACCAGTCGATATGTGCGCGACATTAGTGCTTCCGCTCAGCAATTCACAGATAATTTCCTGAAAGAAGAACTGCCATGGTATGAATGCGGGGTGGAAACGGCAGGTAACGGTTGCGTGATTCGTTCCGTACCTGTAGGTATTTTTTACCGTGAACATGCGTCGGTATTAAAGTTAGCAGCGGGGATCATGTCATCGCTGACCCACCGTGATCCTATGGCGATCTGTTCGGGTATTGTCTCAGCTTATTGCATAGCACGTTTGTTGTATTTGAATCCGAGTGATCTGCATCATTTGGATCAAAAGCTGGCTTTTCTGCAAGAATTGGCGGATTTGGTTCAAGGTATCGAAGATGGTAAATCTTACAAAGATGCCAAAAGCGGTCAACCGAGCAATCTATATCAGCGTTTTTCGCAGGACTTACCTGATCTGCTGAAAAAAGAAACGCCCATAGCCGAAATCAGCAAGAAGTTTGGTACGGATGCTTACGTGTTGGAAAGTTTGCCCTTTGTCCTCTATACGTTCTTATTTACTACGGATGAACACGTGGAGGAAACGATCATTCATGCTGTCAATCTTAGTAAGGATTCGGATACCATTGGGGCATTAGCGGGCGCGTTTTCGGGCGCATTACACGGATTTTCGGATATTAATCCCTATTTTGTGGACAACATTGAGTTTCGGGATAAATTAGAAACGATTTCCCAGCAGTTAACCGATAGTCCCTGGAAAGGAAACTAATACGGGTAAAAGGTTTGTTTATTTTGCGTATTAGTTACTCACGTTAGACTATTCTTACATGGATTCGAGTTATACGCTCATCATTCAGGTACTCCTGATTGGTGCTTTGGCAGGTGTATTTAGCGGTCTCTTCGGAATTGGGGGAGGCATTATCATAGTTCCGGCATTGATGTATTTTCTGGGCTATACCCAAAAGATGGCTCAAGGGACAACACTTTTCATGCTGATGCTTCCCGTTGTGGCATTAGGGGCTTATAAGTATTACCAAGAAGGTAATATGTCCTATCGAACGGGTTTAATCATGGGGGCAGGCTTTTTTATCGGAGGCTATTTTGGTGCGCAGTTGGTTCATTTAATGCCCAATACGCTGAAAATTACCACCGATTTTAGCATCTCACAACCGATGACCAAACTTTTTGCGCTGTTGGTGATTACTTTAGGCTTTAAGTTGCTCTTAGGGAAATAGTTAGCTTTCCGACTCGGGTATTTCAGCTTCTTTTTCCTTAGGTTCTTCTGTTGTGGTAATTGGCTCCGGTGCCGGTAGTTCTACGCCAATGTTCAGTCTTTCGATTTGAATGGTGTTCCCGTAATTTAATTTCTGGTCGAAATTCATGTTCAGGGTAAAAATCGCACCATTGAGTCGAGGATTACCTTTTCCCAACATGTATTTTTGAGGCGTTTGCAGTAAGAAACGGTTGGTAGCCGCGATCACATCCATACCGATGACCGAATCATGCGGTCCCGTAAAACCAACATCCGTGATATAGCCCATCCCTTGCGGGAATATTTTTTCATCCGCCGTTTGTACGTGGGTATGTGTACCGGCTAAAGCACTGACTCGCCCATCTAAATAATACGCCATCGCATATTTTTCGGCGGAGGCTTCGGCATGAAAATCTACGAAGATGATGCGCGTCTCTTTATAAAGTTCATCAATGGCAATGTCAGCGGCGGCGAAGGGGCATCGAATCGGATTATGAAAGAAGGCTTGCCCGCGAATGTTGATGACTCCTACTTTGGTATTACGAACGGGACAGTCAAATAAACCGAAACCAAATCCCGCAACACCTTTGGGATAATTCATGGGACGTAACAAATGTCGGTCGCGTTGCATATAAGGGAAGATCAAGTGTTTATCAAAGGAATGATCTCCGCCGGTAATCACGTTAACGCCCGCCTTATACAATTTACGTACAATATACTCATTGATGCCTTTGCCTTCGTGTGCATTTTCACCGTTAGCAATACAGAAATCAATTTCATGCTCTTTTAACAGGTCGGGAAGCAGTTTTTCAACCACACGCAGACCGTCATCACCTACGATGTCTCCGATGAAGAGAATTTTGAAAGGAGGTACGGAAGCAGGTTTGATCCGAACCAAATCAGCCAATTCCAAGATTAATTATTATTCTCGTTTTCGTCGTTTTCGTAATCCCAGTCTTCTTCGTTGTAACTTTCCCCTTCACGGTCATATTTCTCGAAATCATAGTCGGGCAATAAGTCCGTTTTCACATAATCTACCACTTCATTGAGGGATTTCACAAACTTATTAAAATCCTCTTTGTACAGGAAGATTTTTTGCTTTTGAAATCCGTCGGAGTTGAAGCGTCTTTTCCGCTCGGTGATGGTGATGTAATAATCGTTGCCCCGTGTGGCACGAACGTCAAAAATATATGTTCTTTTGCCCGCCCGGACTTTCACGGAGTACACCTCACGAGCCTCGTCTCTGTAACGATCCACAATAACTGAACTTTAGAATAAGTTAATCGGCAAATATAACGAATCTTTTTTCAGTTTCACTACCAAGTGCTAAGAAAATTCTAAGCAATGCTTCCAAAACCTCCTTAGATAACAGTGTACACATTACAAAGCCTTGTGAAAATCATTCTCCCGAAAGCTAATCGGAAGGGCTTATCTTTGCATCACTTTTTTGAGCAAGGCATGAAAACAGTCGTCATCACCGGCAGTAACGGACTTTTAGGTCAAAAATTAACCAACTTACTCACCAAGCGGAATGCCTGTCGGGTAATCGCTACGGGTTTGGGGGCGAATCGTAACCCGACGCCGAACTCCTGTGAATATGTCAATTTAGACGTTACGTCCTTTGAGGACTTAAAAGCCCTTTTTCATAAGTACCGCCCGACGGAAGTTATCAACACCGCCGCGATGACTAATGTGGATGCCTGCGAACTCAACCCCGATGCCTGCCAAGCCCTAAATGTTACCGCAGTGCGCTACCTCTGCGGGCTTTGTTTGGAATATGAAAGCCGACTGATTCACCTTTCTACGGATTTTATTTTTGATGGCAAGAATGGTCCCTATAAAGAAGAAGACCAACCCAACCCGCTGTCCATCTATGGGCAGTCTAAGTTGGATGCTGAAAATCTGATCGTGGATTCGGGGGTCAAAAATGCGCTGATCCGAACCATCTTGCTTTACGGGGTTGTGCCGAATATGTCTCGCTCCAACATCGTTTTGTGGATTAAAGATTCGTTGACGAATAAGCAGACTATCAAATTAGTGGAAGATCAGATTCGTACCCCTACGTTAGCAGAAGATTTAGCGGATGGCATCGCGTCAGTAGTCTTTAAAGATAAAACGGGTATCTACCACCTTTCGGGTTCTGAACTGATGAGTATTTATCAATTAGGGCAACGGGTAGCTGATTTCTGGCAATTAGATAGCTCACTGATCGAACCTGTAACCACTGATTCTTTAACCCAACCCGCTAAACGTCCTCCCAAAACGGGTTTCATTATTCTAAAAGCGCAAACCGATTTAGGTTACAAACCGAATCCCTTAGAGCGCGGCCTGGAAATCGTAGATCGTCAGCTTAAAGCCCTTCAATCATAGTTTTTAAATCTGTGATGATCGGATGTTCCGCATCATATTCAAAATCATTGATGCAATAAATCGGTTGAATACCTTGTATCACATTGGTAGTGAAGCAGGCTTCATATTCCAATAAGGAGGAAATCGTAACGGGGCTTTCTTCTGCGTTTTCTTTCAGAGTTTGTAAAACTTTTTTGCGCATCACACCGGCTATCGCACCTTCACTGATAGGGGGAGTGATGACTTGTTCATCTTGTCGGATGAAAAAAATGTTGGCGTTGAATGTTTCCACCAACCGGCGATGAATATTGAGAAATATGTCGGGCTTTTTACGTTCGACGTATCCCCAAACGTTGGGTAATTTGTAGAGGGTTTTGATTGCCGTTAGTGCTGAAGGGGCGATTAAATATTCATCCCAGATGTGTAATTTCAAGGGATGTTCCGGCACAATAACCGGAAAATGGATTTCAAGAATGAAGATTATATCATTTTGAATCGGTTGATAGAAACCTGCACCGTTTCTAATCAGGCTTAGGCGTAAGCGAAAAGCGGGTTCTTGGCACTTTTGGAGAGCATAGTCTAATAATCCGACAATCAGCCCTGCAAACGTAAACTCATCCCCCATGTTTAATTTTAATACTTGACAACCGGCTATCAATCGTTCGATATGCTCGTCTAAGAAACGAATTTGCCCCTCTTTTATGCCGATGGTTTCAAAGATACCATCACCGTATTTCATTCCTCGATTGACGAGGTGGCTCATTGTCAGGTTAGTTTCGATACATTCATCTTGGATGAAGAGCGCGTAAGGTTTATCGGTGAAGGTAGTCATACGGCGAAAAAAGGTCTCCTAAATTAACTTTTTCGCCTCCTTCAAAACGATAAAAGTTACCCACCGACGTGTAATAACCTGTCTCGGCAGTAGCATCCGGTGTATTGATGGGGGCTACTTGTCCCGTACAGGCTAAGATATTTAAGCCTGTTTTTCGGCTGATTTTTTCGGCTATTTTACCGCCACTACACGTCAGCCATAATTGTTGGGCTTTGGGGTGAAAGCGTATTTTTCGGTCATTAAAAGCGTTGACCCACTCGGAAAGTAAGGCTTTTTTGCCTTTTAGTCCGTAAAAACGCTTCCAATATCGGCGGGTTAGTACCTTATCGTCATACAAACCCTGATCGGTATCGAAAAACATCCCCAATGAATCCCCATGAGCAATGATAATCACATTTCCCAGCATCCCTGACTTACTCGACAGTTGCTCCAAAGTGGAGAGCAAACCTTGCCCCGAAGTGATCTCGGTATATCCGTAGCCTAATTGCTTTGCCAACTTCTTACCCCTCTTTTGAAAAGCACGATTATCTTTAGTCCGTTGGGGGTTAAGGGTGTTGATGCCCACGATGATTTGCCCCTGCGGGATATCCTTTTTAGGGATCACACAATCGGTATAGTAAGCATCGTTTGGGGCTTTCAATAGGGTTGGCAGGAGCAAAAAAATGCTGATAATCAACCCCTGCGCTATTATGATAGGCTTCATAAAATCTCCGTTTATCTATGAGGGGGCAAAAATCCAACAGGAGCTTTTACCGTTTTCTTAATTATCGTCAAAGGAATGGTTAAGAATGCTGAGGAATGTAAGTTTATACCACACTTTTTCTGTTTACATCTAAGTAGTTTAGATGATTATTTTCAAAGATTTGTTCCAAAGAGTCAACGCCATATTTCTTTTTAAGGGCTAATTCTTCAGGAGTGATGGGTAAGAGCCAATAAAAGCCAACTTGTATGTTTTCGGGCTGATACGTAAAAATCTCTAACATAGGATCATCTAAATAGGGAAACGAAATTAATCCATACGAACATTTTGATTGATATTGCCAAGGTTTACCAAAATTTACCGTATGATTTAATCCAAGATTGGTGGTATGAATATGATAAAAAGCTATTGCAGTTAAAAGCACGATTAGTTCAGCGTTCCTTGTACTTGAAAAGAGGTGTAGCTCTATCGGATTGTATTGATTTGGATTCGACATACAGCAAGTTGCATACGTCCACATATCACGGGCAACTGACGGTTCAAATTCTAAAATGCAAAAATCATCACCTAATAATTCGATAGGACCTTGTGCACATTTAACCAAATTATAATTTCCATGCCAACATGATTGATAATGTTTGATAATAGCATCTTTGTAAGTCATGACTGAATTAAAATAAAACCGGTCGGTAAGATTTTCACCTCACCGACCGGTTGGTTGATATATGAAGTAGATAACTTATTCTTTGTTGAACTTGCCCGTCTTTTCCAATTTAACGGCATCGGGCATCAGGGAACAGGCTTTTTTGAACGTTTCATCCATCGACAAGGTAACGGGGTAAAAACCGTCATCGTTATACATGGCTCGTCCGATCATTGATTTGATGTTGAGGCGAATGTATTTCATGGATTTGTTATAGTCTTTCTCCACGAAGGTAGCCCCTTTTTCCGTAGCGTGGGTTGTAAAGTCCTTCAACATGGCATCCGTAACTTCAAACTTCTTAGCGTACTCGAAGCCGTCCTTGTACTGCGTTTTGATTTGGGGGTGAGACTCCGCATACCGGAAAGCAAAGGTACGAAAGACGTTTTTGATGAATAAAGTGGTTAAATAGGTGCTTGTACCCGAAGTATCTGCCGGCACAAAAATATCCGGCATGATGCCACCGCCGCCGTAAACGATTCTACCGCTTTGCGTTTTGAACTTCAATGAATCGGGGAATTTCACTTTGGCAGGGTCAAAGAGTTCGCCACTTTCGTAGCGGTCGGAAACTTCATCTTCATAGTCTTTACTACCTTTGGTGTAGGGTTTTTGGATACATCTGCCCGCCGGTGTATAATATCTGGAGATCACCACCCGAATGGCACTTCCGTCATTAAGGGCGTATTGCTGTTGCACCAATCCTTTACCAAAGGAGCGCGTACCGACGATGATACCCCGATCCCAATCTTGAACCGCACCCGACACGATCTCACTGGCTGAAGCTGAACCTTGATTAATCAAAACGATTAAACCGCCTTTTTCAAAATCCTGAATCGTAGGTGTGGTGCGGTATTCATGGTTGCTGGAGGGGATGCGTCCTTTCGTGTAAACGATGAGTTTGTCATGCGTTAGGAACATATCCGCCATGATTCGGGCTTTATCTAAATAACCACCCGGATTATTTCTTAAATCCAAGATCAGGTTTTCCAGACCTTTTGATTTGAGTTTCGATAGATGTTCAGCAAATTCATCAATAGTTGTTTCGGCAAAACGTCCTACTTTGATGTATCCCGTCTTATTATCCACCATATAGGAATAATCCACACTATTGATCGGAATATCATCACGGATAATGTCAAAATCCAACAGCGATTTGAGCGACTGCCGTTTGATGGAGACTTTTACTTTTGTTCCTTTTGCACCGCGTAATTTTTTGAAAACGTCGTTATTCGAGATATTTACGCCGGCTACGGTTTGGTCGTCAATCTTAACGATGCGGTCGCCGGGTTGAATGCCTAATTTTTCGCTGGGTCCGCCGGTGATGGGCGAAACGACGTAGATGGTATCCTCCAAAATGTTAAATTCGATACCGATGCCTTGAAATTTGCCCGTCATCTGTTCGTTGACCTGCTTGAATTCTTCGGCGGGAATGTAAAACGTATGCGGGTCTAAACCCTTCAACATGCCTACGATGGCATCATCAATCATCTTATCGGACTTAACATCCTCAAAATAATTGGCAGATACCAAACGGATCACATCTTGAAATTTATTCAAGTTAGAAGAAAAACTGAGCGCGGAATTGCCCGCGATGGAACTTTTGATGGTAAAACCTACCAGCATCCCGATCATCACCAAGCCTGCCGCGATGAAGGGATATAAAAGCTGTTTTGACATACGTTTAGCCGATTGCATCATATATTCTACGGGAACAAAAATAATACCTAAATGATTCAGTGCTAATTTTGACGGTGGAAAAAGCACTGCATTCCTAATACACTACGTAGGTATTGGCTAACTTATCGTGTAGCCCCTGTTTGTCTTTGTCAAAAAGGATCATAATGAAGCCAATCAAAAGAATGATCGCACTCAAGATTTTAGCGAAATAACGTATTGTGGCTCGTTTGAAGGAAATCCTTTCTCCCGAAGTAGAAACGACACGAATATTCATCGCTTTCTTGCCTAAGGTAGCTTGGGTAGGCGAAGATTCTAAATAGGCGAAATAGAGCCAATTCAGGGCTAAAACAAAGGGGATGTAAATTACAAAGTACGTAATAGATCCTTCTTCCAATAGTTGTTTGAATATGAATTCACAAATTCCTTGGACTACAGCAAGTATGATACTGTCAATGATGTAAGCCAAGAATCTACGTCCGGGATCAGCATATTCTAATTTTTCTTCTAATTCAAAGATGCTTTTTTCTTCTTGCATGGTTGAAAACGATTAATTAAGGCAAAGATAAAGACTATGCTGCGGTACGCAAAAAATATTTGTCGTTGCTTAAATATGGTTGGAGTATTAGATTTACCGTTGGATCACGACCTTAAAGTGCTGTACTGCTTGCTTGGCAGTCATTATTTTTACGCTGTAAATGCCGTTATTCCAGTCAGTTGTAGGCAGTGTGAGGATGCCCGTTGGTGCGGAGACGATTACATTTTCAACCCTCCTGCCCATCATATCATAAACTTGGATAGTGGCTTCAATTTCAGATAACGGCAGTCGGTAACGGATGTTGATTTCATCCTTAGCCGGGTTGGGATAGAGGACGGCATGAATCGCCTCCGCCGGCATTTCCTCTAAACTTACGTTTTGGGCATCTAAAAGGTAAACGCCCTGCCCGTTCGTACCCGCCAGCAGTTCATCTTTCCCGTTCAGAGCCAGCGTTAATATCTTAGCGGAAGGCAAACCCGTGTTGAGTTCTTTCCATGTTTTGCCGTTATCTCGCGAATAGATGATTCCCGATTGATTCATAGATGCGATCAGATGCCCTTTTTTGTTGGCAACCAATCCTGTTATCAAGTTACCGAAGGGTAGGCGATAACGTCTTTGCCACTGCCCGTTAACAAGTTGGTGGATGCCTTCATTATTGGCGCAGAACATCGCTTTGGTGGCATTATTCGAGAGTAAAGCCGTGATTTGGAAACTTTCTAAACCCGTAATCAAGCCTTCCCATTGGCGGTTATTGGCATTCCATCGCCGAACCCCTGCTCCCCGCGTCCCAGCCCAAAGGGTTGTACCGTCCGAGATAGCGATAGATTGTACGTTGGGTGTGCCTAAACCCGCCGTATCCATGCGTGTCCAATTATTTCCGCGATCATCCGATAGATAAATGCCATCCGTAACCGTACCGATGTATAGGCGATCATTTCGATCTTTAGCGAAGCACTGACCACCGAAAGAATTGATTTCCTCACCCGTAACCTGCCAATCCAAACCCGATGCCGTACTGCGCACGACGACCCCACCCCCCGTTAGGGCGCAAAGGATGGTATCCTTTCCCCAACCGTACAGCGATTGCACTTGGTAGTTAATTAGTCCGCGATTGACGGCGCGCCAGCTTGTTCCTCTGTCAATGGTTAAAGCGATGCCGGTATTCAGCATTCCCGCTAAAGCATTGTCGCCTCCCGCCCACGTCAGCGCATTAACCGAAGTGGCGGGAAGGTTGTCGGCATCGGTTGTCCAAGCGTTGGCTTTGAGGTCTAAAAACACGAAACCGAATTGCCCCACCCCCCAACAGATGGTATCTGGCTTTTGATATAAAACTTTATTTACTTTTTCCTGAATTGGTAGGGCATGAACGCTTTTCCAAGTAACGCCCGCATCGGTTGACTCATAGAATACGCCTGCTTCATCGGTAACGATGATTCGATTACCGGGCGCAATAGTGATGGTAGATAAGGCTTTTCCGCGCGCAGGCGTTACCTTACGAACGAAGTTAACTTTACCTAAAGAAATATTTACGATAGTGCCGGCATTGGTTGCTCCCCATAAACTGCCTTGCCCATCATATAAAGATGTAATGATCGTATCTGCACGAAAAGGCAGAGGAATTGTCCGTGAAATATTACTTATAAAAATAAGCAAATTCGTATCGGGTGTACTAATGTACAACCCATCAGTATCGGTATATAGGAGACAAGCTGTCCGAGTAATATTGATGCCTTTATCAAGTTTCCCCCAAGTATCTGATCCTTCGCGTTTACTCCATATCCCGTTATTGGAAGTAGCGACAATCAAGGCTTTCCCTTCATTATGGTAGACCATCTCTTTGATTTCATCTGGGTCTAAATTGTAATTAGCCGGCGACCAAGAAGAAGCGTTCAGGGATTGATAGATACCTTTATCGGTTGCCGCCCAATAGATACCGTCGAGCGTTTTAACGATCCGATAAATATTATCGGCATTCAGCCCTGATACTGAGGCAGATTCCCAGAGGTTGCTACCATAGTTTCGTTTCCAGACTCCGCCTTTGGTGGCAACCAGCTCATTACGTTGACCATTATTCCATTCTTCCATATAATCATAGACCGTACCACCACCGGGACCGTTCCACGATTGCCAGATTTGTCCCCAAGCGGTCATTCCGCTACCTAAAATTATGAAAGCAAGAGCGAGTAAGAAACGAGAGAAAAACATCATTTACTATTTTCCGCTAAGATAAATAAAAATGCGGTACGTGATTTACTCCGTTGCCTAAGCCGTCAAAAGTTAGCATTTTGCGGTAGGAATTATGAAAAGAACGATAACCGATGGGCATCGGGTAGCTTGGTTTCTGATAGCCCTGATTATTCAAATGATGGCTTTTGCTACCGTTGACCTCCATGCCAAAAAAGCCTATGATTGGCTGAGCCTAAGCTATTGCCTAATCCTGACGGCGGGACCTTTTACAGTCGTTAAGGAGCGTAAGAAACTCATCCTAACCGTAATATGGGCATCGGTAACGTTGCTGTTTCATCAGTTAGCTTACTTTTTGCCCTACATTCCACCCATTCAAGTGATGAGTGCAGGCATGTGGGTGAGTTTTAACATGCTTTCGGCGTATTGGTTTTTCTACTTTGTGCAACGTTCCACCCGCGTGGGTAATGCGCAAATCTTTGCCGCAATCTGTGTGTATATTCTCATTGCATTAGGTTATGCGGCGATATATGCCCAGCTTCAGTTTCAAAATCCCCAAGCCTTTACCCTCAACTTTGATTCGGATGAAAATTTAGCCTCCGGTTGGGCAACTTTTGTCTATTTCAGCTTTACGACTCTTACGACCGTTGGTTTTGGGGACATTACACCTAAAAGTATGGTTGCCCGCTACCTCACGATTTCGGAAGCAGTGATCGGCGTGTTTTATGTAGCTATCTTGATTTCTCGCTTGATAAGCCTGCAAATGATGCACCGAGAAAAAGAATCCCATCACGACTAAAAGCGAAACGCCTCAATCCAGTTGGGTCGAGGCGTTTCGCTTATGTTGGATAGGCAATATTAGCGTTGGAGGATCACTCTTTGGCTGGCGTTTCCTTGATCGGTGATTAATTGAACGGTATAGATACCGTTAGCTAATCCACTGAAGTCAGCCAATACATTGCCGGCAACCGTTTCATAGCTTACTTTAACGGATTGTCCAACGCCGTTGGTAACAATCAAGTTTTGGAGGTTCACGTTTTCCGGTAAAGTTAAGCGAACCGTCCCTTGTGTCGGGTTGGGATACATTTTAACTTTTTCCAGAACCATCGGTTTCGGTGCGGAAACAAACGGATCGTTATCCAAAATGATGACGCGCGTCTCCATCATTTCTAAGGCATCTTGGGCGTTAATTGAAAGACCTTCGATACGTAAAATGAAAGTTTCCGTATGTTCTACCGTTTCATCATTATTGATCGGAACAGAAATGTAGGCAATCGTATCGTGAGGATGGGCGATGACTTCCTGATCTATCGTTACATAGTCTCCACCATTACTGTAAGCGTCATTGACATCACCTTTTGCGGATTCATTATACGATTTCACGTGGATACGGATGGGTTGTGCAATCGGGTAAGAGATGCGAATGGGAATGGTAAATACGTTTCCGGGTTCGTTGGTGGCTTCGGGGGTGGAAATTTCAGGCGTAAAGAAGCGCACATTTGGACGGAAATCATCATCCTGAATCCAGATGCGAACCGTATCACTGATACCGATACGTACATTACGCGAAATACGACCGATGCGCAATACGAAGGAGCGTCTGCCCTGATTGTAATCGTTGTTAATGATTTGAATGGGGATAAATGACTTGGTTTGATTCGGTAACAAGGTTACGGAAGAAACAAAACGCACATAATCACTATCCGCAATGGCAGTACGATCCAACGTTTCCATCGAAATTTCAACGGAATCTGTTAAAGGCTTAGAAATGCTCAGCGGCATGTAAACAATAGCGGAATCTTCCCGAATGGTGGTATCCGTCATGGAAAAATACATGACCGGAACATCATCATCCAAAATTTGGAACAGATAGCGATTCACCGTGCCGATTTTAGCATTTGGGGTGATGGTTTCTAAACCTAATGCGAAGTATTTATCATCTTCGATTAATGAATCGTCCAAGATAGCCACTTCCACTAATTTGTAGGTTTCGCCGGGTTCAAAGGTTAAAGAGCCATTGTTAATTGGAACGAAATCCACATTGGGGATGGCTTCTGGTGCGGGATAGTAGGTATTGATCTTAACCGTAACCGGTGTTTCGGAGGGTTGCGTTAAGATGACCGGTACTTTGACTACGCCTACATTTTCAGAGATATTCATGCGAAGTGCGCCGAAGTTACAGGTAACCTTGAACGTATCAATTAGGAACGCACCATAGATTGCATTAGGTTCGCTACCATCATAAATCATGGTAACGACCTCCCAAGGTTTATTGGGTACATACCATGAATATTGCGTAGGATTGATTCGACGGAGTTCGTAGGCTTCGATGAAGAAACCGTTATTTAAGTAAAGGCTGTCTACTTCCTCAATATCCTTGCGAACGCGGATCACCGACGGATAATAATGAGATGGCGTAGATAATTTGCCCTGTCCGTCGCATTGAATCGTCGTTTTTACATGACGAACCACACGGAAGGTATCCACACGGTTACCCCGAATGCGTCCGCCCCAATAGTCCTGTTGCACTTCTTGCACCGGAAGGCGGTCGCCGTACTTCATCCCGAACGGTAACACCAAGCGGGATTGTAAATGATACGGGGCAGACTCTTTCAAAAAGACGAATGTATCGCCGTTGGCAGTGGTATTGTAGGTAAAGTCATTGAAGTTACCCAAAATCTTCAGCCCCTCTTCATCAACCGATAGGTAAGAAGTTTCAAAAAAGCCTTTCGGCACATAAGGCGATTGTGTACCCGGATTTTGGTACAGCTTGCGGTACAGGTTGAAATAATTGGTGGCAACGGAGGCTTGGGGGAAAAAGAATTTCCCTAAAGAATCGGGTTGCGACCAACTTAAGTTCTCTAACGGGAGACTTTGAACATAAGAAAAATTATATTCTCGGTCAATGCCATCCCCTCCCGCATGTACCCCTACCGGGTTAAAAGGATTGATTACAAGCGTACTACCGACGGGCGGGACATTATCCGGGGAAGTCGTTTGCGCGCGCAAGAGTTGACCACCGAACCCGAGTCCCGTTAATAATATGGTGATGAGTAGCAGGATTGCCTTCATACGTAGTTTTATACCAACTGGTTGAAAATTGGCGCAATATATAAAATTCTCTAATAGGCGATAGCGGATTCCTACCCTTAAAAATTCCACACAAGGCAGAATCTCCAAGAAAACATCCTATTTTGTTTTATAATCACGGATTATGAATAATTCTGCCCTTCGGTTGGTAATTAGATTGCATATTTGCACCACTTTTGTAGCCCTATGCACGCTGTCCCCGATTTTAAGATTGTGATCGTTTCCGCACCCAGTGGAGCGGGTAAAACCACTATCGTTCGTTCCCTTTTACAAACCATTGAGCTATTGGAATTTTCCGTTTCGGCAACCTCCCGTTCGCCTCGGGGTAAAGAAGTGGACGGCAGGGACTATTACTTCATCTCTTTAGCCGATTTTGATCGTTTAATTGATGAAGAAGCCTTCGTAGAGTGGGAAGAAGTCTATCCGGGCAGGAAATACGGAACGCTTTATTCGGAATTGCGTCGCATCGCTGATGACGGACAGTTCCCCATCTTTGATGTAGATGTAAAGGGCGGATTGAACCTCAAAAAAATCTTTCAACAAAATGCTTTATCTTTATTTGTGAAACCGCCCTCTATTGAGGTGCTGGAAGAGCGTTTACGCAGAAGGGCTACCGACTCTGAAGCCGAAATCCAAATGCGCCTCCAAAAAGCAGTAGAAGAATTATCTTATGCTGAGCATTTCGATCATATCATCACGAATGAATCTTTAGATAAAGCCGTAGCCCAAGCCCAGTCCTTAACACTGAATTTCATTCAATCCTAAAATACTTCATGAAGGTAGGACTTTTTTTTGGCTCATTTAACCCCGTTCATGTAGGGCATTTGATTATCGCACAAACGATGCTGAATGAATCGGATTGCGACCAAGTGTGGTTGGTCGTTTCGCCCCAAAATCCCCTCAAGGATAAGGCTACATTAGCTCCCGAAACCGACCGCTATACCATGTGCGAATTAGCCACCCAAAATCATGACCAAATTTTCCCCTCTAACTATGAGTTTTTTTTGCCAAAACCTTCCTATACGATTGATACTTTAACCCACTTGACGGATCAGTTTCCGACCTACCGTTTTGCAGTGCTGATGGGTTCGGATAATCTGAATACGATTCATAAATGGAAAAATTATGAGGCGTTGCTCAAATATTATCCAATATATGTGTATCCGCGCCCGAATTCTGAAATAAAATCCTTACCTTCGCCACTGACACAGGTTATTTCCGCGCCGATGTTGGATATTTCGGCTACTCGGGTGCGTGAAATGATCCAAAGTGGGAAATCGGTGCGATATTTGTTACCGGAACCTGTGGTGGAATACCTTACAGCCAATAATTTATATGCCCTTTAAGCGACATATTCCCAACGCACTCACGATCTGCAACCTGCTGATGGGCTGTTTAAGCATCCTTGCCGCCAGTGAAAGGAGCTATACCGAAGCCAGCTATTTCATTTTTGCGGCCGCTTTCTTTGATTTTTTGGACGGTTTCGCGGCGCGAATCCTCAAAGCCTCCTCCGCCATCGGTAAGGAGTTAGATTCGCTTTCCGATGTGGTCAGTTTCGGTGTTGCGCCCTGTTTGTTGCTGTTTTTTATCTATTTAGATAAATTATATCTCTTCAACCAAATCGGAAAATTCAATATCGGTTCATTTTTAGTGGATGCCGATTTATATATAGTGATGTTAACGTCCTTTGGGATCGTCATTTGTTCCGCCCTGAGATTAGCAAAATTTAACATAGATACCCGCCAGTCCTATCATTTCATTGGGATGCCAACGCCGGCAAATGCGTTGTTTATAGCCTGTCTCCCCTTTATCTTGCATACGCATGTCAATAATACCCCGATAGAAGCCCTCTTCTTAAATACCTATTTTGCTACGGGCATGAATATCGTCTTATCTTATCTATTGGTTGCGCCGATTCGCTTGATGTCGCTCAAGACCCAATCGTTTTCGTTTCATGCACAGCGGTATTTATTATTATGGTTAGGATTGTCGCTGATGTTTGTGGTGGTCTTTCGGTTCTTGGCGGCACCGATCGTTTTTGTGCTATATCTATTAATTTCTCAACTGCATTTCGCTAGAGGGAAGGTGAAATAGTTATATATTATAATATAATAAATACATCTTATCGGTAAATAACACATGGTATATTATCTAATATTACATTCGATAATCTTTGTATTACTTTTGATTCCTTCATTTATTCTATTTTTGGCATATATTACTTATCCATTTTCATGGGGAACAAAAGATTATGGATGGGTAGTATTTTCGATATTATTTCAAGTAATCATATTTCTATATGCGTCAAAAAAAATTATACCTAAAATAATTTACATTTATAATTGTATAGGTAGAACTCATATCGATGCCGGCGAATACCAAGTAGCCCTCTCTTGTTTTAACGATAGTTTGTACTGGAATCCCAAAAATATTTACGCGCTCTTTCATAGAGGAATGATTTATCATCATTTAAAACAATATGAAAATGCCATTGAAGATTATAAAACGTTATTATCTTTAGAGCCGACGCATCAAAACGCATTAGAATCATTAGCATCTGTTTATTACTGGAGTGATGACAAAGAAAAAGCAGTTGAAATTTACAACCAACTCATAGAACTATACCCCGATCATTCGGAATATTATGCTTATAGAGGGAATTGCTACCTCCACTTAAAAAATTGGGATCAATTGTTAACAGATTCGGAACATTTTATCACTTTGAAACCGGAATTAGCACTAGGGTATTATAATCGTGGTTGTACCTATTTAATTTTAGGACGGTATGAAGAAGCCATTATCGATTTTGATGTCGCAGTCATCAAATGGATTTACCAGGAAGATCGGAGTGGTTGGACTAACTTTCCCAATCCTTATACCCGTAGGGCTTATGCTAAATCCTGTCTAAAACGCTACGATGAAGCGAAGAATGATTACGAAATTGCCTTGAGTATCAATGCTAATGATGCAGGATACTTTTATTACAGATACTTGATGTATGAAAGTATGGGCGATTCTATTTTAGCCATGAATGATCTCATAAAAGCCCAAACGCTTGATCCTAACATCGCTCAACATTATTATAAATGATAAGTGCTTACCATTGCGGTTCGGAAGAATAGCGTTTATCGCGGACAAATGATTTTTTCAACTGTTGTAAATATTGCTCTTCTCTCAGCTTTTGTTGCTCCAAAATGAGGAGGGCTTGTTCTCGGCTCATCGGTTCGAACGTCCAGTTTTTCCCCAGATGTTCAGTAGGAATCGGGCGGGCGTTTCCTGTTCCTCCCGAAGGTGGAGGCGGTGTATTGCTTGGCGGCGGGGGCGGTGGTTTTTCTTTCTCGATGCGTTTTTTCAGCAGTTCGTAGTTGAATTTGGCTTTATCGTTTTGCCGGTCAGAAATGATGGCGGATTTGAAGTATTCCAAAGCCAATCGTTGGTTATTCAGCTTGATTTCAATGATTCCCAGATGATTATAGCAAACTGAGCGGTAATTCTTCGGTAACTTTTGAGCAATAGCCAGATAAGCCGCCGATGCCGCGTTGAGCGAGTCTAAAGAGAATAAACATTGGGCAATGTTGAATTTTACCAAATAATAGTCGGGATAATCCTCGTTTTGTGCAATAATCGCGCGCTGTTCTTCTAACAAAGTCCGCAGTTTGACTTTGTCCGTAATCGTTTCGGTATCGGTTGATGTTAATAATAATCCGCCTGCCATCATCAATACAATGAAAGGCAGGCGGATTAAGGATTGTTTATTACGTAACATGCGTATGTATTATTCCACGATCATCTTGATCGTTTGCGTTTCGTTTTGCGTTTGAATGCTCCAAATATACAAACCGGATGCCCATTGCCGGTCATGGAAGGAGACATTTATTTCTCCGCCGGTCATTGTTTCTTCCCCGCGATAGACTTCTCTTCCCGAAATATCCATCAACCGATAGACGACCTTTTCACCACTTTTCCCATTGATATTCAGGGTAAAAGTGCCGTTATTCGGGTTCGGATAGAGGGTTGCCAATAGGGCTTGCGGGTTCATTTCCGCCATTTCTTTCCGTTGTTGAAGAGTTCTGAATAGTTGAATACCCGTCCATGCCGATCGATTATCAGCAATGTTTAGGGCAGTAATACAATTCGAGCAGTTGGTTCGCATCCGTACCCCGTAAAAAGTATTGGGATTCAACGTTTGAATAGTTACAAACGTATCCGGATGACAAACAATAATCTGTGTCCATGAACCGACTACTTGTCGTGTCATCCCGTATGAAATAATGTAGCCTACGGTAGTAGGTATCGGATTCCAATGTAGCGTAACCGTTGTGGGCGTTACATCCCCTACATAAAAGCCGGAAGGTATCGGATATTCGGGGCGGGTGCAGTCCCAATCTTTAGCTAAAGTCTTGAAAAACCGCACGGAATCAACCGACCAGTCCGTCATTTGGTTGTCATTCGGGCATTGCGCCGCTACTTGTACTTCATAGCGGGTATTTTCCGACAAATTTACTAACAATCTGCTGCTATCGGTGATACCCGATAGCGTATTCCACGTCGGTGCGCCGAAAATTCGATACCGTAAATAATATTTTACCTGAACTCCGTCTATCGGTCGCCAGGTAACTAACGCTCCCGTAAACGTAATATTATCAATTTTTAATACAACAGGCGGGTCTGGTAAGGTTGATTTGATCTCAATGGTGGTGTCGGCTTCGCAACCCGTGCTGTCTTTAACGGTTATCTTATAAGTACCCAGAGCTAATTGGGTGAAACGTCCTGTGGTGTTCGGCGGACTGACAGGCGGATCAATCGAGTAAATCGGTCCCGGAGCATCTGTTTCCGCTAAGATAGTACCCGCATCACAGCCCGGAATGATCTTTGCTGTAAATTTTATCGGAGTCGAGTTATAATCTACCACATGAATAACCGAACGCTGTTCCCCGCATAATCCACGTGTGATGGCTCGGAATTGGGTCGTTTCCGTTAAATCATTGATAGTAATGGTGGTATCCGGCGTGGACAAGGTGTTAATCGTTGCCCATCGGTCGGAAGAATATTCCCAACGGTCTATCGTTCCCGTAAAGTTGTTGAGTTTCAGGATAACAGTATTGAGCGGTCGGCAAACTTTGCTGGTGCCTGTGATCGTACCGTTCGGATGATTTTTGTTGATAACGTTGATCTTTCCGGGTGGAGAGTAGAATGGCGGGCAACCCGATAGCTCCAATTTTGCTCTGAACCAAGTGGTGATGGTCAACGGTCCGGGGCGAACTTCCGTAAAGCCTGCTTTGCCAATGTCCGTCCATGTGCTACCTAAATTTTTAGATACTTGCCATCCTAAGATGACTAACGTATCAATATCCGATAAAGTCAAGGTAGGCGCACGGTCTCCCAAACAGATGGTAGATGAAGCAGGCGTTATCGTTCCTGATTTTGTGGCACGGATGAATACCTCGGTCGGTTGTGAATAGTCTTCGGGGCAACCGCCGTTTTTCACTACTGCACGGAATAAGGTCGTTTTGCGAACAGTATCAGCGATAAAAGTATGGGTAAAAACCGAAACGCGATCCCAGATATTACCCCCGTCGGTTGACTTTTCCCAGTAAAGGACACGACCTTTGTAATTGGTTAGCGAAATTTCGGGAGTTGCGAAGATGCACGAAGTATCGCCTCCGGTGGCTTCGCCCGGTTCGGTGGGCAGGCTGATGTCCAAGTAAATGATGTTGGAATAAGCATCGGCACAGTCCCCGTTTTGGACTTTTACGCGGTAAAAGGTCTTGGCTGTCGGCACTCCGGGATCATAAATTGGCGTGGTAATATTAGCGATGGTTTGCCAATTATCATACCCCGTCGGTGATTGTTCCCAAGCCACGATGATTCCCTGATAACCTTTGAGTTCCAATGGTTTGGCGTTGGTATTTTGGCAAACGAACTGCAAATCGCCTAATTCACCCGCAACGGTTATCGGTTTATTGGTAATTTTCACCATGTTGGTGTAGGCTTCTGCACAGTCTCCGTTTTTGACTAAAGCCCGATAGTATGTGGTTTTCGTTTGCCCGCTGATGGCTAAGGTATCGCGCGGATTGGTGATGTTGAGGTATCGCCACGTGCGTCCGCTGTCGTTAGAGGCTTCATATCGATATACATAACCCGAATAATCTTTCAAACGAATAACCGTACTTAATGAGGATGAACAAAGAGCAGTATCACCCAATAACGTGCCGGGTTCAACAACAGCCCCGTCAATCGTAACTTTGGCAGGTTTGGAGACGGCGGGTTCACACTGACCGTTTTTGACCGTAGCCCGGAAAGAGGTCGTTTGGGTTAAGTTGACGATTTCAAGCGTTGCACTTGTTCCGGGATAAGGTTTCCAGGTTGTCCCATCGGTAGATGATTCCCAGCCGGTAACCGTTCCCTTATGGTTGACTAAGTCGAGTTTGATGTTGTTATTACCCCCGCAAACGGTTCTTTCACCGGATACATCGCCGCCTACCGATGGAGCAGTTAAACTCACTTTCACGATATTAGAGGTATCTTTTCCGCAATCGGTCTTGAGGATGACGCGATACCAAGTGGTTACGCTAATGTCGCCGGTATTGTACGTATTTTCGCTTAGTTTAATTTCTACCCACGTTGTACCTCCGTTGGTCGTATATTCCCATTTATCGATTGTTCCGATGGATGGAGATAAAGTTAAATTCGCCTGTCCCGTCAAGGCACAGAAGGATTTATCTTCGGATAAAGTCCCCGCTTCGGGTAAAGGCGTAACTTTCACTTCAACGGGAGGCGTGAAAGAAGGCTCACAAGTACCGCTTTGGAGGCGTACACGGAAACGAGTCGTTGTAGTTAAATTTCCCGTTTGGAGGACGGGTTTACCCTCCGAACCCGTGATAGGTCTGAAATTACTACCACCATCGCTGTTGGATTCCCAAGTAACGATGTTACCTGTATGACCCGTCAGAATCAGCGGAATATTCGTTTTTCCCTGACAAACACTGTTTGCTGCCATGATTGTACCGGCTACCGTCGGCGGAGTTAGCTGAACTTTTACAGCATTACTGAACACATCTCCACACGCCCCGCCAACCATCACGCGGAAGGAAGTCGTTTGGGTGATGTTGGTAGGATTATAGGTTGTAGTGGTGTGGGCTATTGAAGTCCAATTTGTACCATCATTGGTGGATGATTCCCAGCGCAAGATCGTTCCCGATGAATTCCGTAAGGTTAAATTAGCTTCCGTTGACAATGCACAAACCGATTTATTCCCTTCTAAGATTCCTGCACTCGCTCCTTCTAATAAACGTACTTGGGTGGTTTCGGTAACGGCAGGCTCACAATCTAAGTTCTGCACCACCACGCGGAAGGATTGTGTAGTATTGGGGTTAGCTACTTGGAGTTCGGTTTGTCCGCCGGAGTTCGGTACGGTTTGCCAATCGCGTCCGTTGGTGGAAAATTCCCATCGTTTCACCACGCCTCGATGACCCGAAAGCGAAAGATTTTTATTTCCGCCCGGACAAATCGTACCGCCACCCGTTAACGTCCCTGCTATTGAGGGGGCTTTTAAGACGACGGCAGTGGTTTCCGTATTGGCAATCCCGCACGCTCCGAAGTTCAGCACCGCACGGTAATAAGTCGTTCGGGTGATGATACGGTTATTGCCCGGGGAAAGGGTGCGGGTAGTATTATTAATGGTTGTCCATTCGCTTCCGTTTTGGGATTGTTCCCAACGAACGACGGTTGCATTCCCGTATCCGGTTAAACGCAGGGTAGGGGATACGGTATCGGCACAAACGGTTTGACCGCCTTCAATGCGTCCTTCGGAGATGCCGTCTCCAATCAATATTTTGACAGGGACAGGTGAAAATTCTTCCCCGCAATCACCGTCCGTTAAGCGAACCCGATACCAAGTTTCGGAGGTGATGTTCTGCGGTTGGTAGGCGGGGAGGTTGTCATTATTGGGAACTTTAGTCCATGTTTGCCCGCGATCTTTAGAAACTTGCCATTCGTAAAATTCCGCGCGTTGTCCCGAAAGCGTTACAGGTGAAGCCGGTCTGCCCGGACAGATGGTTTGGTCGGGTTGAAGGGTGCCGGGTTCGATTTCGGGGGTAGCCCCCGTTGGTTTAATGACGATTTGTTTGAGAGTTGAGTCTAAGACACAGTTTGTTCCTTCGCGTTTGACGACCAGCTTAACGGTATAAGTCCCCGCACGGTTAAAGGTATGGAAGTCGGTTTGCTGATTGCCGTCTTGTCCCTCGCCATAAGTCCATTTCCATTCGGTAACCGTTCTGGTGGCAACGCCTTTGAATTGAACGCGCTGACCTACGCAGGCTTCCTCTACCGATTCGATGCGTAAAGCAATGTTATTCAAAACCACATCACCCGAATAGCCGTAGGAATCCCGTTCCCCGAAACCGTAAGCATAGGCGATCACGCCGCTATCCGCTTCTATTTTGTGCGTACCTTTGGGTACTTCTAATTGAGCATAAGAAAATTCAGGTCTGGAGGGGACGGGGCGGAATTGGTTGGCGGGGATGTTAACACCGTTGCGTTTAACTTGATTGACAAAGTTGGTTCGGATGACAATATTGATGAAATTTCTATCAATATTGTCAATATTAAAAGAGCTGAAAGTAGAGCGTTTAATCGCCATTTGTTCTACCGAAGATACTAACAGCATGAAAGGGTCGGCATAAATTTCATCATCATTCCGACAATCAACCCCGGCTTCACAACAACCGCCCACGCTGAACTGCGCTACCAGAATTGGTTTTGAACCTTGAATATAAACGGCTGTGCCTCTGATTTCGATGTCTTGATATTCACCGGCATTGAGGGTGAAGTTTTGAAATCCTGCCCGAACTGTTGTATTATTTTCAGAAGCCATGATGCGTACTTTATCAAAGGTTCGGGTTTTGAGTGGTGATACGATGTAGGTGTATCCCCAAGTATTGATCGGAAACATTTGCTCGTATAGGTGATCACAACGACCGCAGTTACCAACGTTGCTACAAGTATTTCCTCCGAAGACAGCGAATTTTTTACAAGGGTTACCTGCTTTAATGGTAATATGTGTACCCGTTAGGTCGCCTACGGATTGGGCTTGGTAGGTTTCTCCTTTATTGAGTGTGATGCTGTAGGGGATACCCTGCGGTCTGCCACCATTCACGGGTGCGGTGGGCATGATTTCCAATACGGTGTTATCTTCTACGGCTACGATAAGAAACTCACTGGAGCCGATGCCCTCCTCTTTGTAGCTCATCACATAATAATCTTCTCGTAAGGTATGAAGCGGCAGGATGACTGTTGCATCTTCGGTATTGACTTTATAGTTAATGCCATACACGTTGATGGTGTCATTAGCCGTTACATAGACTCCCCGCCGTTGTATTTGATCCGAACCCGTGTTCAATACTTGATTAATGGGAAGTTTTACTTCAGTGATGGCATTGGGTACGACTGTAAAGTTTTGGGAGAAACCAAGGAGTGGTACGGTTACTCTGCCCGAAGTGCTGACTTGTGAGCTGATATAAAGGCTGATCCATTCGGTTTGCAGATTGTAATTTTGGTCTGCATTTTCCATAATACCGACCCAAAATTCTTTACCTTTGGTGGTTAGGGCTTGGGAAAAGAGTTGAGCCGGAGCAAGAAGGAGTATGAGAACCGCTAAGTAAAATAAACGCATCGCCATAGTATAGAAAAAGGTAAATTTAAGCAAAAAAGAATTTGCTTCAACAAGTGTCGGTCTAAAAAAAGTGAATTGGAGGACGATCGGCACTAAGGTCAAAAAAAGTGAAAATTAGCAGGATAAAAAGCTGACAATGGACGGATTTTTGCTCTGCAAAACGGCAACAGCCATTCAAGAATGGGGTAATAGGCGACCACTCATCTTATACTTTTTAACCGACATTTAGAGATTGTTGGCAAAAGGCAAAGAATATCGCTTGGCAGTCGAAAAAATAAATCGTAATTACTTTTACCGTAATAGGGTATTTATTTATTTTGCCCCTTGATTTGAAGTAACGTCTATACACTTAACGCTACAATGCCTGAAAACCGAAAATCAATTATTCGTAAACTTAATGTATTTCAGATGAGAAGTATTCTTACATTCCTGTGTTGTGCAACGTTCGCGCTTACCTCGCAAGTGAGTTATGCGCAACGCCCCCAAATCGGGGATGAATTGTGCATCAATAGGGACAACAGTATCCGGTACATTGAAGCAAACGTGGCGATCAAGAACGCAACTTGTCCCACCAGCCGGGATGGTTCGATTTGTGTCGCCCAAAACTTGGACACGGACATCCTCTATGACCGCGGAAGAGTGGTACCGCCCTTTACCTTCTTTTGGTACTATGAAAGTGACGCCCCCATCCAAACCCAAAACGGATGCGTAACCGGTCTGCGTGCCGGTCGTTGGACGCTCGTCATTCGGGACTCCAGACAAATCTGTTCCCGTAATTTTGCGTTCGATGTCCTTGCTGATGGTAACATTACCAATGCCATTACCGATCCTGTAAGAGGTACTACTTGTTTCGGCGGTTCGGATGGAGCAATCTATTTCCAACCCAACGGTAATTCCGATGCGAACGAACGTCAACCGTATGAAATCTTTTTCTCCAACGTAAGCAATGGCAATTCCAAAACGGAAGTTGGAGTCATGGAAGGTCAAACCGTTTCTTTTGAAAACTTACCGGCGGATACGTTTGTCGTATTGGTACGCGATGCAAAAGGTTGCGAAAATGCGTTTGGTTATCGCGTTCGCCAACCACAGGCATTGAGCCTCAATTTCCAACCCCTCAATGAAACGTGTCGGGAAGCGAATAACGCTTCCATGATTTTACGCATTAATGGCGGTTTAGGAGGTGAAGAGACAAAAGAGATTGAACTCTTCCGCGAAGACCCACGCAAACCTTTCCCGATTCCCCAGCCCCTTGTAACCAACGCTGATTCGGTTCAAAACCTGAGCGTACTCTGGAATAATACTGCTTCTATTGATCTCCGCAATTATTATGCTTTACAAGCCGGAGATTACTGGGTTCGGGTTCGTGAAACGGTTAATCATGGCTGTAATGTAGTTGCTCCTTTCACAGTAAGAGAGCCTTTAGCGTTATCTGTCGTTGCCTCTACTACGATGCCTAATTGTGGCGAACAACCGCAAGGCACGTATAACAACGGTACAATTTCCTTAACGGTAGCGGGGGGTACGCCTCCTTATGCGGTTGACTGGGCAGATGTTCAAGACGGTCGTGTAGAACCATTAGTTCCGGGTGATAACATTCCGGGCGATCCGACGTTCCTCCGTCGTCTGAATTTAACAGAAGGTACTTATTCCGTTACGATCCATGATGCAAATGGTTGTCAAGTTCAATCGGATGTAAACGTAGCAGCACCCAGTGGAATCACGGTGGGCGTTGCTGTTACGGATGTAACTTGTTCTCAATATAATGATGGTACGGCTACTTTAACAATCGTAGGCGGTACTGCTCCTTATAAAACGGTTTGGACATATGGTCAGCCCAACAATCCGCCGTTAAACGTTCCGATGGATGTTACCCGCGTTACCGAGCTTTTAGGCGGTACGTATTATGTAACTGTTACGGATGCTAAAGGCTGTTCGCAAACGGAATCCTTTACGGTAACGGATTTACGTAAAGGTGGTACCGGTAACGTAAAAGCGGATATTCAAAACGTATCTTGTTTCGGTACAAACGACGGACAAATAACGTTAACCGTTTCGGGTCGCGTTGTGGCACAAGCCGTTCTCTCTACCGGTCAAAATGCTGCGCGTTTATCGGACGACATTTTCCAATTCTCCAAACTTCCCGCTGCTACTTATCAAGTTGTTGCTTATGAAGCAGGACCTAATGGTGAACGTTTAGATAATTGTTTCACAACACATGAGTGGACGGTAACGCAACCTGAAAAAGTTACTTTTACGGTTGACGTGAAAGATAAATCCTGCAAAGGCATTAACGCGCCTACTGATGGTGAAATTCACCTGAACGTATGGGGTGGTACTCCATTCACTAATCGTGATGCAACGGCAGGAAACTACGATTTCTGTATCAAATACTACGAAACAAACGTTATTGACCCGAAAGCAACGTGTAACAACTTGCCTTTAGGTGCGCAAATCGTCATCAATAACAATCACTTCGCTGCAACCAATCTTCAAAGAGGATACTACCTCCTTTCGGTTAGTGATTCTAAAGGTTGTGTTTCGATCTTAGATACAGTGATGGTGGGCGAGCCGGCAACGGAACTCCAAGTCAAAATTGATATTGTTCAACAAGTGCTTTGTAACTCGTTAAACGATAATCCTTTTGACGGCAATCGTCAAGGCTTTACAGGTAAATTATTTGCCAATACCCAAAGTTTCCCCTATCAAGGTCAGCCCAGTGGTACGCCTCCTTATCGCTACTTCTGGTCTTTACCCCAAGGCATGAATCCCGATTCGCTTTGGTATTATGAAAGACAACGTTCCAACGCAGAGTACGATGAATTACCTGCAGGTCGCTATACTATTTATGTAGTTGATGCAAACGGTTGTCAGGCTTCGGCGGAAACTACTTTGGTAGCTCCTCCGGCATTGAACCTTTCTTTGGCACGTATTTCTACGCCTTCTTCCTGTACAGTTAATGACGCGATTGTTCAAGTGAACTATGGCGGCGGTACAGGGATTCTTTCGAGATATGAAGTAACGTGGTCTCCGATGCCTCCTTTATCGGCATATGATCCCGTTGCTCGTATCATCACGAATTTAACGTTTGGTACTTACCGCGTAACGGTTCGTGACGAAAACGGTTGTAAAATCACGAAAGAGATTGAAATCTCTTCCGACAAAGCAGGTATCGTGGGAGTTATCCCGACGGTTACTCCGGTAAGCTGTAACGGTGGCAACAATGGTGCGATTGCGATTGTACCGGTTGGCGGACGTTCTCCCTATCGTTTCTCATTCAGAAGCGTTCAATCCGGTCAAATTGTCAATGCTAACATCGTTGATGACAAAACGGGTCGTGTAGGTGATTTGATCGCCGGCGATTATGATGTATTCATCAAGGATTCTGACAGCTGTCGTTACTATCGTCGCGTTACCGTTCCGCAACCGGAAAAATTAGAAATCATTGAAACCGTTAAAAACGTAGATTGTTTCAATCAAAATAATGGTCAGATTTCGGTTACGGCTGTAGGTGGTAACGGAGACTATACTTACCGTTGGGCTCCTTCCGGTGAAAGAACTTCTACCATTACCAATAAAGCGGCAGGTCTTTACTCTGTTACGGTAACAGATGCTAAAGGTTGTATGGTTAACATGAACATCATGGTTGACCAACCCGAGAAATTAGAGGTTATGCCCCATCAGAAAAACGTTTCTTGTAACGGTAAAAATGATGCTTGGTTAGTGGCTCACACTATGGGAGGCACGATGCCATATGGCTACAACTGGAGTATCAAAGAGGGTAATCAGTGGGTTACCTTGAATGCCAACACAGATACGGTATCGAATCTGGCTCCGGGCGAGTATCGCGTTGTTACTACTGATGCTAAAAATTGTGAAGTAACTACCAACTACACTGTAACGCAACCGGATGTATTAACGTTTGGAGCTACTTCTGCTACTCCTACACGTGAGTGTGGTACAGCGACCGGCTCTGTTACTGTTGGAGCTAACGGCGGTCAACGCCCGTTTATTTACAACTTAGTACCCGTAGGCTCTAATGATGCTGTTGCTTCTATATCTTCTTTAGATAACCGCGTAACTTTTGCAAATGTATTAGCAGGTACGTATAATGTACGTATTACAGACTATAACGGCTGTAATCCTGTTGACGCTACCGCGCCCATTACGGTTGGTGAGCCTATTCGTCCTACTGTAACGGCTACTAAAGTTCGTGATGCTCTTTGCAATAATACTACTGAATCTGACTTCTTAGGTATTGCAACGGCGACGGCGACTAACTGCTCGAACTGCTCTTTTGCATGGTACGATGCAACACCGGGCGCGCCTACATTACCCGTAGAAACGGGTGCTACGGTACGTTTGAGTGCAGGTTCGTATTATGTAGTAGCTATCAACCGCGCTACGAATTGTCGTGATACCGCAAATGTGGTTATCAATCAGCCGATTCCTTTAGCAGTAAAAATGACGGTTGTTCAGCCGATTCTCTGCTTCAATGATAATAATGCTATTTTACGTGCTGACGTTTCGGGTGGTGTAGGTACTTACTCCTATCAGTTTACCCGAGACAGAGACATCGTTCAGCCGTTCGGACCTAATAACCGTTTAGAAAATGTCCGTCCGGGTGAATATTTCATCTCCGTTCGTGATGCTAACGGCTGTTTAACCTTGGATCGTGCTTTAATCCTTGAGCCGGTTATCATGTTAACCAACGTTTCTAACGTTAAAGGTGCTGTATGTTACGGTGATGAAAACGGTAGCTTCGATGTAGTTGTTACCGGTGGTCGTAAGCGTTACAAAGTAGAACTCATCACGAGTACCAGTCGTGTAATTCGTACCCTCTTTACGGAAGATGATATTACTAATCCGTTCCGTAACTTGAAAGCAGATCAATACACGATTCGTGTAAGCGACTATGAAGTTTCCTTAAAAGGGGATACTACTTACTATTGTGTGTATGATCGTGAGCGCGCAATCGTTCCGGATGGTCCGTTCTATGAGTTAACTTCTCATAACGCAGACATCAACTGTTCGGGTCGTGGTGCGCAATACACTGCTGTTCTTCGCAGAGACAATCAAATCGTTTCTGAATCCGAGTTAAGCCTCTATACTTTCGCTTGGGTAGGCGGTACTGCCGGTGCGCGTCCGAACCAACGTAACTTCTCGTCTCCCGGCGTTGCTACATTGACGGTTACGGATAGCAGAGGTTGTAACAAATCGTTCCAAATCACAGTACGCGATAACGCTTTCAATCCTGAAGTGATTGGTCGTAACTGTACGGGTGTAGGTGAAGTTGTCGTTCGTAACGTAGGTGGTATCCCGCCGTTCCGTTACACATTGAACGCTGGTCAACCGAACCAAGTTGAATTAACGACGTTTAATAATACAGTACAATTCACGAACTTAACGCCGGGTGCTACTTACACATTTAACGGTGTAGATGGTGCAGGCTGTACAGCTAACCCGCGTTCGGTAACTGTTCCTGCTGAATCACTCAACGTAGTGGTTAACATTAGAAGCAATGTAACTTGTCGTGGTGGTAATGACGGTGTGGCTACGGTTACGGTTGGTGGCGGTAAGTCGCCGTTCGTGTATGCTTGGTCGCATGACGTTGCGGTTTCTTCTCCGACGGCTATCAACTTGCCTGCCGGTACGTTCTCTGTAACGGTAACTGACGCTAATGGTTGTTCAATCGTTAAAACAGGTACGGTTGCTGAACCGCCGAACATGTTGATTATCAACGCACGTGTTCAAAACCAATCTACTTGTGTTGACAAAAACGGTAGTATTGTATTGAGTATTGAAGGTGGTCAACCGCCTTACGCATTCGAGTGGTCGAAAGACGGTAAAGTAATTTCTACGAACCGTGATCTCTTCAACTTAGAAGCTGGTACGTATATCGGTCGCGTTCGTGATGCAGGTGGTTGTGTGAAAGTAGCTAACGTTGAAGTTAAAGCTCCTGATGCTCCACGTATTGTAAATGCAAGTGTTACTCAGTTAATCTGTCGTGATGCTAAAACGGCTTCCATTGACATCACTGTTGATGGCGGTGCAAGACCTTACAGCTTCAGCTGGTCTAATGGTGCTACAACCGAAGACTTGTTCAACATCGGTGCAGGTACTTACACCGGTACGATCACAGATGCTAACGGTTGTGTAACGGTTTCTAATCCGGTAACGATTATGAATCCTCCGGGTGCTTCGATCACGGAAACCACTACTCCGGTTTCTGCTTGCGGTGCAACGGATGGTGCTATTGACATCACGGTAACAGGAGGCGAGCAACCTTACCGTTACAACTGGTCGAATGGTGCTACTACGGAAGACCTTTCTAACGTAGCTTCTAATGACTATACGGTTACAGTTACGGATGCTAAAGGTTGCCAAACGATCAAAGAAATCTACGTAGGTCAGCCTAATTTGATTGACTTGAGCCGTTCTATCGTTACGAATATCAGTTGTAATGGTCAAACCGATGGTTCTATCGTGGTTGTTATCAGCCCAAATAGCACAGGTGTGCCTCCTTACACTTATCGTTGGAGTACCGGTCAAGAAACTACTGAATTAAGTGGTTTAGCTGCCGGTCGCTACACAGTAACGGTTACGGATGCTGAAGGATGTTATCGCATCAGAACATTTACAATCGTTGAACCGGCTAAATTAGGTGTTGCTAACTTAATCCTCAACCACGTAACCTGTAATGGTACGAATGACGGTTCGATTGTATTTGAAGTAGTGGGTGGTACTGCACCGTTCAGCTTTGAGTGGTCAAATGGCGCAAGAACGCAGAACTTAGTTGGTTTATCGGGTGGTAGCTATTCCGGTGTAATCACTGATTCGCGCGGATGTCAATTCAACACAGGTGATTTAGTAATTAATGAACCTGCTGTTTTAGCAACAACCTTTAATGTAACGCGTCCTGATTGCCGTACGGGCAACAATGGCCGCCTCGAAGCAGTGGTAACGGGTGGAACAGCTCCTTATACTTACGCTTGGAACACGGGTGATAACTCTGCTACGCTCCTGAATTTAAGAGCTGGAGACTACACCATTACCATTACTGATGCCAAAGGTTGTAGCATCGTTCGTACGCAAAAATTAGAAACGACTCCGTTTGGTGTTGCTCCTACGATTCGCGTTACGCCTCCGAGTGCTAATAATTCGTATTGTGTACTCCAAGATACGACTGACCAGAACTTCAAGATTTTAGTTATCGCTGAGGTTCAAGGAAGCCAACAAGGTGTAACTTACAAGTGGAACACCGGCGAAGCTACTGCTACGGTTGCTATTCCAAGAAATGTTGCAGGCGTTTACAAACTCTTCTGTACCGTTACCTTAGAAGGTTGTGGTCAAGCGAACACACCGGAAGTAACAGTAACCGTATTGGATCAACCTACTGCTCCGGTTATCGTTCAAAAAGGTGATACTTTAATGACTACAACTGAGTATGCTAAGTATCAGTGGATCCGTGTAACGGATGTAGATAGCGCGGTTATTGCGGGTGCTACTGAAAGAACTTATGTATTCGATTCTACGGATACTCCGGGTGCATACTACGTACGTGTAGAAAATGAAGCCGGATGCTCGAATGTATCGAACCGTATCACTTGGACAAGTGTTGCCGGTAAATTGAATACTTTACCTTTGGCACTCTATCCGAACCCTACTAACGGTATCGTATCGCTTCAAGCTACGTTCACGCATAATGCTGAAGTAACAATTACGGTTTATAATAATCTCGGTCAAGCGGTGATGGTTCAAAAAGCTGTTCCGCAAACGGGTAGTGTTGATGTTAACCTCTCGAACCTCACTTCCGGTGTTTATAACATCCGTGTACTAAGCGGTGATAAACTCTGGGTAGGTAAAGTGGTCAAAGAATAATCTTCTCTTCAAATCATACAGAAGGGCGTTCCGAAAGGTGCGCCCTTTTTTATAAACACTATGGAACAACACAAAATAATAACTTGGGATAAGATTACCCTAAACGCCTATTATCAACCCGAAACCATGAATGAATCTAATGCACCGCTTATCATTTGGGTTCATGGTGCATTTGAACATGCTTTGCGCTATCAAGAACCGATCCGATGGTTTGCGGAGCAAGGGTATCAATCTATTGTTTACGACCAACGAGGACATGGGAAAAGTGGTGGCAGAAAAATGTCTATCCGCTCATTTTTAGATTATGCTAAAGATTTATTGGATGTTTATAAGTATTTTCAATCTAAATCAAATGCGGATTTATTCATCGTAGGGCATTCGATGGGTGGCTTGGTGGTTGTGCGTTTATTGCAGGAATTTGAGAACATTTTACCAATCAAAGCCGTAGCACTAAGTTCTCCGTTCATGGGATTAAAAGCAGAAGTTCCGGCATGGAAGAAAGCACTTTCCGGTATGGTGGTCAAATTAGCTCCTGATTTTTCAATGCCTACGGCTTTGGATGTTGGTTTGTTGAGTCGAAATCCACAAGTTGGAGTAGCATACGCCAATGACCCTTTAGTTTCTAAAACCACAACTGCTATATGGTTCGAAGAAACTATGAATGCCTGCAAAATAGCACCTTATAAAGCCTCCAATATTACCTTGCCCTTCTTATTGATGCAGGCAGAACTGGACGGAATTGCTGATAATCAGGCTACGCAAAAGTTTTTTGAAAGAATCAAATCACCAAATAAAATTCTGAAAGTATGGCATGGTGCTTACCATGAATTATTTAATGAGATAAATAAAGAAGAGATTTATCAGTACCTTTATCAGTTTTTGCATAAAAATAGAAATATATGAACTATTGGTTAGTAAAACAAGAACCCGAAGCCTTTTCTTGGGATGATTTTGTGAAAGCCAACTTAGCGGTCTGGGACGGAGTTCGGAACTATGCCGCAAGAAATAACCTCAAAGCGATGGCTGTCGGTGATCGTGTTTTGTATTATCATTCGGTAACAGGAAAATGTGTAGTGGGTATCGCAGAAGTAAGCAAAGAAGCCTATCCTGACCCGACCGATGACACCGGTAAATGGGTGGCAGTCGAACTAACCCCGCTTCAGCCGTTACATGTTCCTGTAAAGTTAGAAGATATTAAAAAAGATTCCATATTGGTTGAAACACCTTTGGTACGCATTGGGCGTTTGTCAGTAATGCCGTTAACAGTGGAGCAGTATCATCGTATTTTGGAATTAGGGCAGACTAAACCGGCTTGAATTGTTCAAAAGTTTCTGCACAATCATGGCAGTGATGAATGGCTCTACATAGCGTAGGTCCAAAAGGTGATAATAAGGACGTATTTTTTGACCCGCATTTCGGACAAATAGCGTGTTCCATGTCCGCTAAAGGATCATCACCCGCATGAATCGGTGGGGGAGACAAACCGAAATCCAATAAATGCTGTCGTCCTTGCGGAGTCAGTTTATCGGATGACCATGCTTTATTGCGATTGACGGTTACATTTACATCACAAACTCCATTTTCTTTTAGGACTTGCTCAATCATAAATCGCATGATATGAATGGCCGCACAGCCGGAAAATGTAGGAATCATCTCCACATCCACATGACCATTAGCGTTTATGTTGATGTCTGAAATTACGCCCAAATCCACCACAGAAACTGTAGGTATTTCCGGGTCTTTTACTTGATGCAGAATTTTTTTAATCTGCTCAACACTTAATTCAGTAGTTATAATCATAGTAGGAAAGTTAAGTATGAAGGGGTAGTTTAGGCTACCCCTAATTTTCTCACCAAACAGCTTGCGGATCAGTTCTGAAAACGACCGTCATTTCATCTAACAAGGGTTGTAGATGTTCAGAATGATAACCCTTACGACCCCCCATATAAACAGAAAAATCAGGATTGGCTGGGACATGTAATTTCGCTTGATCTAAAATCGGATGAAGTACATCCAACCACCTAGCTACCAAGTCATTTTCGGTAGGACAAATGTCTTCTTCAGCAAGTATATCACTATATTCCGTCGTTTCAAAGAGACCAAAAGCCATCGGGAAGGCTTCATTTGTGGCGGATTGCAGGCGTAAACGACTTTCTTCCGTTCCATTTCCTAATTGCACAACCCACGTTTTGGCGTGCATAAGGTGATATTTATGTTCCTTCATGATACGTTCAGCCAATTCCGCTAACGGGTGCCACGAAGAATGAACTAAGGCTTGTAGGCGAACATATTTTGCCGTATCATACAACAAATGACGAATCAAGCTGAAAGCGTAATCGCCGTTGGGTTGTTCGGTTAATTGACAGGAGCGAAATTCGGAAGCATTGCGGGTAAAGGCGATAATGTCCGGTACGTTTTCCCCTAATGTATGAATAAGTGAATAGTATGAAAGGGCGTGGCCGACCTGATCTTGCGCCATCGAGCTGAAAGCAATGTCTTCTTCCAAAACGGGACCTAAACCCGTCCATTCGGAGTCGCGATGACCAATGATGAGATCATCATCCGCTAATATGTAAAGTAAATCTTTTAAGGCTTCGGTATTCATGGTGTCTTCTTTAGTTTTTCTTACCTACAACAATACCAGCTTTCACGCCTGTTTTGGTTGTAACCGTTTTTGGCTGTTTAGTGGAATGTTCGTTTTCGTCTGCTGTATCGGGTGTGGTGATGTTGTTGGCTTTCTTGAATTTATCAATAAGCTGACGTGTATTCTTGTAACCAAATGATTCTCGATAGGATTTATCCGTTGCCGGATCAAACATATCGGAATCTTCATAATCAGTTTGATAAACGTCCGCCGTTTTTACTACCCAAATATTCACACATTTCATCCGGCGTGCATATTGTTCTTTGGCAAACAAGATAGCCATTTCCGGGCTGGGAGCATGAACGATACCAACATGTTTGTGTTGTTCACCTCTGGATGTTTGGTGAAAGACCTCATAGGTCTGCCATTGATCGCCATCATTAGCATCTTGGTACGGCTGATCCGGTTCTATTGGCAGTTCCAACCGTTTAACTCGGGGGTCTAAAGAATCATGGTACATAGGCTTATCTTTCCCGTGAAAAGTGAATCAAAGCACTAATTTAGCAGATAATATACAACCTTGCAATTTTCCTACCGAACGTTCGTTCGGGTAAGCCAATTATTAACAAAATATTGCATTTAAATAATTATCCTAAAAAAGTATTAAATTTTTGCTGTAATAATATTAGTGCTGGATTTTTTTCTTCCATAAGTCTTTTTTTATCATCATGGGTTAAAATGGTGGCGCGAACTTCCTCACTGATGGCTTCTTCATCTATTTGAAATTCCATAATAATGGTCGGATTTTTAGTTTTCTCGCGCAAAAATTGTACAATTTCATCGCGGGAAGGTTCAATCAATTTTTGAATCGTTCCACTACTGACCTTTAGAATAAAACGATTTTCTTTAATTTCATAAGAAGATAGTTTGAGATTACTGTATACCGCCATTTGATCCCTGATGGTATCTAATGCCAATAGTTGACTGTAAACAGACTCGAAAATTTGAACATTAATCGGAATTACCGGCTGACTTTCCCTTGATTGTGAGCGTTCTTTGGCTTCAGCACGAGCTTTTTCTTCCGCCACTATTTCTGCATCGAGAGATGTTAAATCAGTTGGTAATGTGTTTTTGTTTTGAAGCAATTTAGAATTTCCCCCGTTAGGTTGCTTGGGTGTTCGATTTGCAGTGGGTGCAGAACGAGCTTCAGGGGAAGGCGTGCCGGAATTTAAACGGTCATTACTTTTTTTTTTAGGGGGTCAGATTCCTCTTCAACTAACCGAAGCACCGTCTGTAAATGAACTAATTTAATCAGCATCAATTCAATGAGTAATCTTTTATTACCGGCATCCCGATAGGATTCTTCCGTTTGGCTCACTAAGTTAAAAGCCGTTAACAACAAAGCTGATGGGAAAGTGGAGGCTTGTTGATAATAGCGATTTTTTACACTGGGGGCTATGTCTAATAGTTCAAAAGTACGCGGTTCTTGCCCCACCATCAGGTTTCGTAGATGCTCTAACAAGCCGGATATGAACCCATAACCCTCAAATCCTTTTTCCAGAACTTCATTATAAAGGAGTAATGCGCCGGCATGATCACCCGTTCGTATAAAATCAACTATCCGAAAAAAATAATCATAGTCCAATACGTTTAGGTTTTCTAATACGATGGGGTAAGTGATATTTTTATCGGCAAAGTTAACGATTTGGTCGAAAATAGAGAGGGCATCCCGTAAACCGCCATCAGCTTTTAAGGAAATCAGGTGAAGGGCATCGTCTTCATATTTTATGTGTTCTTCTTCCGCAATAAATGCCAACCGTTGGGCGATGTCTTCTACTTTGATCCTTCGGAAATCAAACTTCTGGCAACGGGATAAAATCGTGGGTAAAATTTTGTGTTTTTCGGTTGTTGCCAAAATAAATAGGGCGTGTGCCGGTGGTTCTTCTAATGTTTTTAGGAAAGCATTAAAAGCCGCCGTCGTAAGCATATGTACTTCATCAATGATGTACACGCTTTTAGAACCCGACTGAGGGATATATCGTAGGCGTTCGATCAGGTTGCGGATGTCATCCACTCCGTTATTGGAGGCGGCATCTAATTCAAAAATATTGAGGCTTCGCCCTTGATTAAATGAAGAACAGGAATCGCATTGGTTGCAGGGGTCGCCTTCGGGAGTTAAATTGGAGCAATTAACCGCTTTTGCCAGAATTCGTGCGCAGGTCGTCTTACCCACTCCGCGAGGTCCGCAAAATAAAAAAGCATGTGCCAATGTGTGTTGACGCAGGGCATTTCTTAACGTATTGGTAATATGCTCCTGACCGACAACCGAACTAAAGGTATCGGGGCGGTACTTTCGGGCAGATACAACAAAAGATTCCATTCGGAACAAAATTACGGCTTAGTGAGGAGTGTTCACAGCAATTTTTTCAAGGGCGATGGGAAACTGCTTTTTTTCTATTGTGAATTGAATCAACCTTTGCCCTTTCAAGAAATATTTGTAATTTTACCCCCTCAAAAACTATTATTTACGCAAATTAGTATTTATGATTATCGTAGAAGTTAAGGAGGGCGAAAACTTAGAGAAAGCACTCCGTCGCTACAAAAAAAAGTTTGAGCGTTTAGGGGTACTCAAAGAAGTACGTCGCAGAATGTACTTTACGCCTCCGTCCGTTGAGAAACGAGAAATTCAGAAAAAAGCCGTTCGCCGTCAACAATACATGACGGACAATGAACTTTAGGCACTGTTCATAAAATTTCGACTAATAACCTATTAAAGTGCAGGGGCTTTGCTTAATTTTAGGCGATGAAACCGCTAATAAAGCCTCTGCAATCATTCTTGGAATACCTCCGGTATGAAAGGCAATACTCGGAACATACCTTAACAGCATACGAATCAGACTTGAATTTGTTTGCCAACCATATTCAAATCTCCTTTGAATGGGACATCCTCTCTAATATAGAGGATTGCTTACAAATAAAGCCGATTCATATTCGTTCGTGGGTTGGTACGCTGACCGGTGAGCGTGCGTCTATTTTTAGAAGGGTATCTGCGGTAAGGTCTTTTTTTAAGTTCTTGTATAAGAAAGGACTTATTCCCAATAATCCTTCGATTAAAATTCAGATGCAGAATCGTTCTCGTAAGTTGGTTGCTTTCATTCCTGAAGCCGACATGAACAATCTTTTGAATAACTATCCGGCATCGGATGATTATATTTCGGCTCGGAATCATTGCGTTTTGGAATTGTTATATGGATGCGGATTGCGCCGTTCGGAATTGGCAGGCTTGCGTTGGGATATGATTTCATTTTCTGATCGTCTACTCAAGATTGAAGGTAAAGGCAAAAAACAAAGGCTTATTCCGCTGAATCCTGTTACTTTGCAGGCAATAGTGGATTATATTCGTGTTAGTGATGCGCAAGGAATTTTAATTCGAGAGGGTACGTTTATCAAAACCAATAAGGGCGGTGAGTGTTATTCAGGATTGATTTACACGGTGGTTCAGGAGGCTTTGGCTTCATTACCTAACTTGAAAAGAAAACACCCCCACTTGTTAAGGCATACTTATGCAACGCATTTAGTTGATGCGGGAGCAGACCTCAATACGGTTAAGGAGCTTCTCGGGCATGCCGGCTTACAATCCACAGAGGTTTACGTTCACAATTCCATTACCAAGCTAAAAGAACTACATCAAAAATTTCATCCGCGCGCATAAATGAACCACAATAGAGTTGCAGAAAGAATCATCGTTTCCGGTAAAGTGCAAGGCGTGGCATTTAGAGCCTATGCTCGGGAACAAGCCGAAATCGTCGGCATCGTCGGTTATGTTCAAAACTTACCGGACGGTACGGTAGAAATTTGGGCTGAAGGAGAACAAGATGCTGTTGAGGAAATGAAAGATTGGTGTAAGCACGGTCCCGTTTTAGCGGATGTTTTTGAAGTGCATTCAAATCCGGTAGCCTTAGAAGGATTTATCAGTTTTGACATCCGCCGGTAATCATTCGGGGATGGAATCCTTAACCGGTTTTTTTAGGTTATCGTATGAATTAACTATAAAAGTATAGTAGCATTCATATAATATATTATACGGCGGATACCGTTTGGAAACGTAATCCGTTTTGAAATCAAAAATTTTTACCGCTTTTGCTTCTGAGGGAGCTATTTGCTTTCCCGCCATCGGTATCAGCCTCCGTTCTCCTTTCGCATCTATATAGTAAAATAAGCGTTCTTTTATTGGATTATCGCATCGATCATTCACATGTGCGGTTCGTAAAATGCCATCGGCGGGGATATGAAAAACGTAGGCATGGGGTTCAAAAGCCTGCTTCGCACCGTCTTTGTGGTGATTGAACGAAACTTTGACTTTACCTCGATAACCTTCAGGTATCAGAAAAATCTCCTTTGTATTAACGGTACATCCGCTTATTGCGATCAGGAAAGCCAACCCCATACCTATAAATATGCTAACTTTCATGGACGATCTATGCCAGGCATTCCTTTAATGTTTGAACAAAACGAAACGCATCGTGATAACTATTATATAAGGGTGCAGGGGCGACCCGTATTACATTCGGATCACGGTAATCCACGTAAATATTTTTGGAAATTAACTTATCATAAACGGCTTTACCGTCCCAATGGAAATAAAGCGAAAGCTGTGCGCCACGAGCCTCCGGTGGGCTGATGATCTGGATACTTGGATCATTCAATTCAAGGATTAGGAATTCTAAATAATTCGTCAGCGATTCACGTTTACGGCAAAGGTTTTCAAAACCGGCTTCTACAAAAATATCTAAGGATGCCAATAATGCCGCCGAAGTCAGAATTGGTACTTCACTCAGCATCCAGCCCTCTGCACCTTTCATTGGATCAAAATCTACGTTGGAAAGAAAGCGCGTCTCCATTTTGTTCCCGAACCAACCTGCTAAACGAGGTATATCGGGACGGTAGGCAAAGCGTTCATGTACGTAAGCACCGCCAACGATGCCGGGACCACCATTCATGTACTTGTAGTTACACCAAACGGCAAAGTCGGCATCCCAGTTATGGAGATGAACTTGTACATTACCAACGGCATGGGCTAAATCGAATCCGACCAACGCCCCAACGGCATGACCCGCTTGCGTAATGCGCTCCATTTCAAAGAGCTGTCCCGAATAATATTGAATACCGGAAAAGAAAACCAAAGCTAATTCTTCGCCGGCATCTTGGATGGCTTGTAGAATATCCTCGGTTCGGAGGTTAAACTCACCCGCTCGCGGTTCTAATTCGATCAAATGCTCATGAGGATTTAAGCCGTGCCACTGAATCTGCGACATCACGGCGAAGCGATCAGTGGGGAAAGCACCTGCTTCCATGATGATCTTCGTGCGTTTCCCGGTTGGGCGATAAAACGAAGCCATCATCAAATGAATGTTTACCGATAAGGTGTTCATCAAGATGACCTCTTCACTCTTAGCACCAACCATTTCCGCAGAAGTGTCCCGCAAGAAGTTATGAAAATTCAGCCAAGCATTATGGGCTTTGAAATGACCGTCCACCGCATATTGACTCCAATCTTGGATAGATTGTTGAAACATATTGACGACATTTTTGGGCATCAACCCCAAAGAGTTACCGCACAAATACACACAATCATTTCCTTTTCGGGTTGGAAAAGTGAAACGGTCTCTGAATGATGCCAATTCATCACTACGATCAGCGTCAAGAGCGTAGATGAGATTATTTTCAAACGGGGGACTTACCATAAATTATTGGGATAATATCGTTTTAGACCAAACAAAAATATTCCAAAACATGGAATCGCCCGAAAATTACAACGATTTCGTCGAAATCCACCTTTCTTAATGATAACATCATGTTATCGGTGGATAAGCTGTTTCGCATCCGAAAGAAAATACGCATCTTGCTATCTCTTACCTGTTATGGAAAAAAACCGACCCAAAGAGCTATTTGCTTGGTGTATGTATGACTGGGCGAATTCTGTCTATGCTTTAGTGATTGCTACTGCCCTTTTTCCGATTTATTACAATGCCGTTGCACCGGAGAAAGTCGCCTTATTGGGATTCTTAGTGGATAAAACCAGCCTACGTGCTTATGCAATCTCTTTTTCCTATGCTTTAATGTTACTATTCGGACCTTATCTGGGGGGGGTAGCGGATACCCGCAACTTAAAAAAAGTCTTTCTGATGATCGCCTGTTACTTGGGGGCAATCGGGTGTACATTATTGTATGGTTTTGACGGCGATCACGTGCTGTGGGGGATCATATGCTTTACCATTGCTACCTTTTCTTACGCTTTAGGCGATAGCTTTTATAATGCCTTTTTACCGGAAATAGCCACACCTGACCGTTTTGACCGGCTTTCGGCACGCGGTTTTTCGATGGGATACGCCGGAAGTGTGATCCTGTTAGTCTTTGCATTGGTGTTGGTGATGAATGCTTCATCCTTCGGCATGGAAAAAGCGATTGCGACCAAGATCGGATTTGTACTCACAGGCGTTTGGTGGGCTGGTTTTGGCACTTACACCTTTGTTCATCTACGAAATCGTCCCCGAACCATAACCGATGATAGTCCCGCTACAGGATGGGGGGAATTGATCTATTGTATCAAAAGGGTTCAACATATGCCGATGACGCGTTGGTTTTTGTTAACCTTTTTAGCCTATAATACCGGCGTACAAACGGTGATGAATGTCTCCGCTGACTTCGGCACTCGGGAACTTAAATTGGAAAGTAATAACTTAATCATCGCCCTGCTCATCATTCAGTTAATCGGAATCGGAGGCGCGTACCTGTTTTCTTATATTTCAGAGAAAAAAGGAAACATCTTTACCTTAAAGTTGGCGGTGATCGGTTGGGTAGGTATCGTAAGCTATGCCTATTTCATTGATTCGGCAGTCAAATTTTATACATTAGGGGCAATGGTTGGTTTATTGATGGGGGGGACGCAAGCTACTTCTCGTTCCGCTTACAGTAAACTATTACCGACCGACCATAATGCGAATGCCTCTTTTTTCAGTTTCTATTCCGTATTGGATAAAGTAGCTATCATATCGGGGACGTTGGTTTTCGGAATCGTTCAGCAACAAACGGGTTCGATGCGGTCAGCCGTTATCTTTTTGATCTTCTTCTTCGTATTGGGATTGACGCTGCTGCTCACCGGTAATTGGAAAAATGCCGATGCCCGCATCTGATATTCACGCCCTTTTAAGGCAATATTGGGGCTATGATGCTTTTCGAGACCAACAGGAAGCCGTCATTCGATCCGTCCTTGCGGGCAATGAAACGCTGGCAATACTTCCGACGGGTACGGGAAAGTCGCTTTGTTATCAAGTAAGTGGACTGGCTTTGGGTGGTTTAACGTTGGTTATCTCACCCCTCATCGCCCTTATCAAAGATCAACTTTTGGGTTTGGAGAAGCGAGGCATTCCCGCCACTGCGATTTATGGTTCGGTTAAGCCGGAAGTAATCACCGAACGCCTGCGTGCCTGTGTGGAGGGTAAATATCGCTTTCTACTGCTTGCCCCTGAGCGTTTATCTGCTCCGATTTTTTATAATTTTCTTTCTCAACTGCCGATTCGATTGGTTTGTGTAGATGAAGCGCATTGCATTAGTGAATGGGGGCCTGAATTCAGACCACCTTACCTTAAAATCCGGCAATCACTTTCAAGTTTAGGGAAAGACGTTCGATGGTTGGCGTTAACGGCTACCGCTCCGCCGAAAGTTGAAACCGACATCATAAAATCATTAGCCTTTCGGAATCCGGCTGTTTTCAAAACACCTTTCACCAAAGAAAACCTGACCATCCGTAAAATCCATTCGGAACGTAAAGATTTGTGGTTGTCGCATTTGTTGAAAGAGCGGAAAAATTCCGGTATTGTATATGTATCGGGGCGTAATAGAGCCGATACGTTAGCGTCCAATTTACGTAAGAATAGTTATTCAACCGAATCTTATCATGCGGGGATGAATGCGCAACAAAGATTTACCGTTCAAGACCGATGGTTAGCGGAGGAATTACAATTTGTAGTTGCTACCAGTGCTTTCGGTTTGGGAGTTGATAAGGGAGATGTTCGGTGGGTGATTCATTATGATGTTCCCCCCAATATGGAAGCCTACATACAGGAGATCGGTCGTGCCGGAAGGGATGGCAACACTTGCGAAGCCCTGATTTTCATTAACGGTGTGGAAGAACGTACCCTTCAACTACAATTTGAGCATCAACATCCGCCGTTAGAAGTCGTAAAACCCATTCTGGAACGATTTGAAGCCTTGCAAACTACCCATGCCGGTAAGGAAATTTCAGATACCGATTTACGTAAATACTTGGAAGGTGCAAAACCTACTCCTAAACTCCAAAGAGCCGTAATTCGGGTGATGAAATTGTTGCGTCAACATCGGCTAATTATTGGAGTAGCAACGGATGAAGATCATTGGCTAATACGATTGGAAGAAGATGGATTAGATCAACCTAAAGGCTCAAAGTTTTATCCCATGATCCAAGAAATGCTCAAACAATCAAGGGGTAACGTCATCGAAACATGGAGACCTATTTCATTGAGTCATCTGGCAGATTCCTTAACATTGGACTTAAAATCGTGTCGAAAGTGGGTCTTGCAAGGGATAGCAGGTGGACTTTTCAACCGACGTGCTTATCCCCTTTATACCACTTTTCGCGTAAACGACCGAAATCAACAGTTACCAAGTGCTACCGAACTGCTTATAATTTACGAATCTCGGCGGGAGCGCGAATTACTCCGTTTAGGGCAGTGGCTTTTTTATTTACGTAGTAAAACGGACTGTTCGGTGAACGGGATCAGAAATTATCTGGGGGAGTCGAAGGGAAATAAATGTGGTTTATGCAATAGTTGCAAACAAGAAAACAGCAAATTTGATGCCAAAGATTATGCTGAAAATCTGCTTTTGTGGATAGCTAATGAACGCCCAGATTACGAACAAGTAAAAATTAAATTTGACGGTCAAGATTACGATAAAAAATTGGAGGTATTTTCGCGCTTTTTGGATGAGGGGATCATCCGTTGGGATGTGAATTATAAGCTATTCTTAAATAAAGACTAAAACTTGAAATGCCATATTTAGGGCAATATTGGTTTGTCGTATTAGTGGCAAAAGCGACTAATCAATCAGTTTGAAAAAATGAAGTTGTCAACTTCAAACTAAAATGCCTGTTGAAAAGAAATTTTTAAGGGATGTATGGAAAATTATGGTAGTAAAATTGCTTGATTATCAGGTGATTAGGTCGGTTTTTTCACTGGCGGATTAGCGGTCTAAGAGCCTGAAAGTAGTTTATAATCAGTAGCTTTCGCCGTCTTAATATAGATAAATGAAACATTATTGGATTTATCTCTATGCAGAAAAAAAGCGATTTGCAACTTGCAGGATAAAAAAAATCGGTTCATATTTGTTACGTAATAATTCAACCTCTTGACCTACCGGGTTCGCGTCAACCTTCAACCGGATTACCGTAACGATTTTAACTCCTGATAGATTATGACCAAAGCACAAGTAGCCTGCATGGATGTGTGGAGAAAATGTCTCGAAATTATCCGAGATAACATCCCTCCACAAAGCTACAAAACGTGGTTTGAGCCGATTGTTCCCCTCAAGCTCGACCACAATGTACTCACCATTCAAGTTCCGAGCCAGTTCTTTTACGAATGGATCGAAGAAAATTATGTAAACTTATTAAGAAACACACTTCGGCACTTCTTAGGTTCTGAAGCTAAGTTGGAGTATTCCATCATCATTGAAAACGGGAAGGACGGGAACAACAATTACGCCGTTAATCTGCCGACCGCTCCCAGTGAGAAAGATAAAAAAAATCCGCCCGTCAATTATCCTTTGAATGCGGATAAGCCGATTCCATCGCACTGGGTTATGCCCGGACTTAAAAAAATTAACATTGATCCCTGCTTAAATCCGCTCTATACGTTTGATACCTTCGTGGAGGGCGACTGTAACCGATTAGCTCGTAATGCCGGCTTGGATGTTGCCGACCGCGTGGACAATTATTCTTTTAATCCTTTATATATCTATGGTGGTTTCGGTCAAGGTAAAACCCATCTGGCGAACGCCATCGGTAATGAAGTCAAAAAAAGACACCCCAATAAGGTGATCCTTTACATTCAATGTGAAAAATTTATTAACCAGTTCACGGATTCGATCAAATCGGGTAGTTCTACCGAATTCGTTAATTTCTATCAACTGATCGACGTATTAATTATTGATGATATTCACTTCTTGGCAAATAAAAATAAGACGATGGAGACCTTTTTTCATGTCTTCAATCACTTACACCAGTCCAAGAAAGTGATGATTTTTACGGCAGATGTTCATCCTTCCGAACTCAAAGGGGTAGAGGACAGACTCATCAATCGTTTCAAAAGCGGGTTGCAAGTGGAATTACAAGAACCCGATTTGCAAACACGCGTCAATATTTTGAAACGTAAGATGTATTCTGAAGGCATCCGCATCTCGGAATCCGTAACGGAATACATTGCGGAACATATTACGACTAATGTACGTGAATTGGAGGGTGCTATGATAAGCCTCATCGCACAGAGTTCCCTAAATCGTAAAGAGATTGACATTGATCTGGCGGCATCCATCGTCAAGACTTTTGTCAAAAATGCGAACCGCGAAATCTCTATTGATTATATCCAAAAGGTGGTGAGCGAATATTTTGAGATTCCGGTGGAAAAACTCAAAGAGAAGACCCGCAAAAGAGAGGTGGTACAGGCGCGCCAAATCTCCATGTTTTTCGCCAAACGTTACACCAACCTTTCATTAAAAGCGATAGGTCAGCATTTCGGTGGTAGGGATCACTCTACGGTTATTCATGCGATTACTACCGTACAGGATTTGATGTCATATGATCGTCAGATCAAAAATCAAGTGGAAGAAATACAACGTAAAATTCAAGCAGGCAAAAATTAGCACTTCTACCATACTATAAAAAAGAGCAAAGTTTTATGCTTTGCTCTTTTTTATATGATCTATTTTACGTTTTTGAGAGATAAGGGAATGCTCTTTTCAGCACTTTCATTTCACATAAAAAAGGCAATTATTTCTCAATAATTAATATATTTTTGAGAGCGTTCAATTTGAAAATGGAACAGAACGCTATGTGAATAATCTTTTTTTAAAAAGATAATTAATATATTTTTAGTTGAAAATTTAATCTAATATTTAACTTCTGAGCAAATCAGATACCCACATGATTCATTATTAATAATGAATACATTTTACACATGTAGAAAAAATAAACTCAACCTTATTTATGGCTTAGTGAATAATTTTACATTAAAAAATGTATGTATCGAAACGAAATTATTCTGCTTTGGGTTGCAAAGATTGTGATACTTTTTTGCTTACCGCTTTTGTTTTTTCGGGTAAAATGGTGGCAAAAAGTACACTACCATACGTTCCTACGCGATCTAACGGATGTAAGCGGGCGGTTTCAACGGTCTCGATTTCTAAGCGTTCTTTAACAAATTCCGGCAGAAAACTGACCTTAGGGGAGGCAGATCGGAGTAAAATTTTAGCATTCGGCGCGCTATTTTGGAGGATAAGCTCCCATTCTTCCTTTAGCAGATCGGGGGCGTAGTGTGACATCCAATCCTGATGATCTAACAATACAAAGTGTGTATATTTGCCGGGATTATCTTTCAAAAACTGGCTAATCGTGGTTGTATAGGTCTTTAATCGTCCTTCTCGCTCCTTTAATGGTTGAAAGTTAGTTTCCACCAGATAGTTCGGACAGCAGTCAGGGGTATAGTGTCCCGTTAAATAAACCCTCCAAAAATAGTTATCATGTATGGGAATAGCGGTGAACACCCGTCGGAAATTGTCTGCGATATATTCGGCGATTCCTCCTCTATATTCATCTAAAATCAGTTGACGCTGTTGACGTGGCACCCCTAAAAGAGATAATGTTACGTGGCGGTTCATCGTCCAAATGGTAAATTTATTGATTAATCGAGGTTCGATGAATGCGTAATATTGTTCCTGTTCGGCTAAGGATTTGGCTTCCAATAATTGGAGGATGGTAGGATAAAGTTTGCCGTGCGACTTCAAATATTTGGTGAAAAGCCAAGCAAAACTGCCCGAAGTTCCGCAGTAGTAAAAGGATTTCTTCTTCTTTTTGGTGAAAAAGTTGATGCGTTTATCCCAAAAATCTTGGGCAAAGAAGGGAATTTGGTTTCTAAGTCGGGAGGCATAAACTTCTTGCGCATCCTCTGCATAGCCGTTACCAAAGAAACGAAATAATGTTTCATGATCCGTATTGCGAAAGAAGGCTTTTTTCAGTTCTAAAAGGGCATTTTGGCGCGGGTTCATGTCAATAGCATGGACAGCCTGCGGATTATCCAATAGATAATCCAACGCATTACAACCCGCACTGGTAATCATCACCACTTGACTATCAACATCTAAGCGCATTAGTTCGCGGTCAATACGCGGGTCTTCCCAGCAAGTATTATAAACTAAGTTGCCTGTATGTATTTTGTGGAATATCTTGTCGCGGAGCTTGTTAAGCGATTTTTTGAGTTTCATCGCAATCATCAATCAACTTAAACCACAAAGTAACACACAATTTACTACTAATTTGCGTACTAAGTATATTAAGTTTTTGGTAAAAATGCTAATGCAACCTTATGACTTAATTACATATTTGCCTTTCTGCAACACAACTGTCTTGTTGCCCTCCAAAGTAAGCATAATTCCCGGTTGTAGCACGCTTAATATCGTCCCCGAGCGGGTTTCGGAAAGGTTGAATTTGCGTTCGATTTGTTGGTTGATGGCTTTGAAGTTGGGATATTCCTCGTTTTTCACTTTAGGATTACTCAAGTAATTTTCATAAGGAATATTTTCCGCCATCTGAACATCAAAGGCTTTTTTGTTAGTTGCTTTATCCTCAATGCTGATCCCTAATAGCTTGGCGTGGTCGGCTAAAGCATGATATAGATCGTCCAACTGTTCGTTAAATGCACTGACGTAGGCTAATTGTAACAGAGTTGCTAAGGCATATGGATCAATGTCTTCCCAACTGCGTTTAGCTACGCTGAGCTTAAATAGGATATTCAGATCATTACAAACCGTTTTTAGGGAAGCAATATCGGTATGTGAACCTAATTGCCCGATGCTATCTATTAATTGATCCACCAAATGAACGTCATATTTTTGAGTAATCTTTACAGCCTGCGGTGCATTAGAGGCTTCTGAAGGCGTAATTTTTTGCTCAATGGCAGTCAATTTCTGCTCTAAGGCGGTCATCTTTTGGTGGTCTGTTTGTAAGACTGCCGCTTCGATCGGCGATAATCCCGATAAGGTTTCGGCTCTCCGCTCGATTGCACCGATGCGTTCCTCCGTTAATTGCAGAAAGTCCACCATATTGCGTTCTAAGTTTTCGGTTTTCTTTTTGACTTCGGCTACTGCCATGAATGTTGCTCCATCCATTCCTTGTACGCCCGGGTCTTTTTCATAGAAAGCTTTAAGTTCATCTTCTAAAAATTTGATACGGTCGGAAAGAGTTTGCATCTGGCGCAATTGGGTATTATATAAAAAATAGCCAAAAAACACCATTACAACCATCAATACGGCAAATAAAACATAGACGATCGGACTCACGGCGGTGCTTTTATTAGATGATTCAATAATGGAGGACGAATCGTTTTCCTGTTTTACAACAGTAGGGGATTCGGCGGATGATTCTTTGGATGGTGTGCGATTTCGGAAACTGTTTACGGGCGATTCTTCCTCAGAAAAAGTTATTTTAGGTTCATTTTCGGGAGAATTACTCTCCCCGGCTTCTCGCTTATTGAAATCTTCTTTGTTGAGCTTTTTTCGGCGCGTAGTAGGGGCTTCGGAAGTAGTTTGATGATTTGCTTGAGCTAAAGCATCTTGAATCTGTTTGATTTCCGCTTCTAACTTCTGAGCGTTCGGTGTTTTGTATTTGCGGCATTCGGTCAACGTTTTTTGGAGGAGTTCGTTTAATGCACTTTCGTCCATTTCATCCAATTTATAGGCTTTCAAGCCGGCTAACAAATTTTGTGTAGCGGTTGACAGTTTGTTCGCACCTTTGTTGGAAGGGTCTTTGCTTGCCGTCTTATTAAAGTACGTATGCAGTTCTGAGATTTGATCCGTAGATTTCTTCAAACTTTCGGAAGACGAAGCCTGAGCGATTATCGGTGCAAAATATGCAGAAATAATCCAGAAGAAGATTATTGCTAAAAAAGTCCACTTTTTCATACCAGACCCTATAAACCCAATCATAAATCGTAAGGAATAATGATGGGCAAAGTTGACAAGAATCCGATGGATTATCGTTTAGTCTAACTTCATTTTTTTGTACATCTTTACTATCCACAATCTTTTACACAGTTCACGATTGTGTGCAACGCAAAACACCGCCGAAGTTTGGGCTTCGGCGGTGTTTTCAATGCGTAAAGGTTACTCGGATGGATTCGAGGGATGATTTCGGCGATTCGATTGCCGTGGATAAGGTTTTCTCCTTGCCCCGGAACGACCGTTGGAGGAAGTAAACATACTTACTTCTGCGGGTTTCAAAACACGAAACGATTGTTCATCCACTTGTTCGATACATCCGTTACGAACCAACACTTGGATAAAGGGTTTAGCGTTCTTCGTTCCTAATACTTCGGGAGCGTTTCTTTTGGTAGCCTGCTTCACCAGCAACCCGAAATAACTTTTGGGATAAACGTTTTCGGGCGTGTAATTTTTGTTGAAGAAATCAATAATCTTTTGTAAATCCTCAGGGGTTGGCAAGCGATTGGTTTGTTCCGATTCCGTGCGAGGTTGTGATTCATTCAAGCCGGTAGGTGTGTTCTTGATCCTTTCGGGTAAAATCGGAGCTGATTCTACTTCTTTGCCTGTGCGTCGTTCGTTTCCTTGCCGTGTGGACTGTTGGTTAGTGGGGCGTTCATTTCTGGATTCACGTTGCTCTGCATGATCGCGGCGCCGGTCGTTCGGGTCGCGCTGCCGGTCATGAGTGGGGGAATCTCTGCGCCGGTCTTGGGATTCGTTACGGGGGCGGCGGTTATCCCTGCTATCGCGATGATCTCGGTTATCGCGACGGTCATGATTCGGGAATCGGCTGTCTACTTCGTGGAGTTCGGCTAAAATCTTTTTTTCCAAAAGGAAAGAGACCGTTCCTTTGAAATTGGAATGTCCGGCGGCGATGACAACTTTTTTATAGATTTTGTTGGTGGCAACCTCAAAAATCAACGAACAAATGAGAAAGTTCATCAAAGAACGCTCATATTCAGGAACTTGCAAGTAGGTAACTGGATACTTAGCCTTAAGGACTTCCCAACGGGGGTCGCGGTTTCCTCGTGTTACGAACCATAAAACGGGATTTTCGTATTGGGTGATGAAGTGGAAATCCTGTTCGTGGCTAAAACTATCCCAGTCAAAAATGATTAAGGTGTGTTTGCTTCCATCCGGTACTTTGGGTTTGGCTTGAAACAAGCTGTCAAATATGCCCATGTAAAATGCTAATTAGGTACATAATAGCGAAAAAGGCGCACTTCATGACTCATGAAGGCACGCCTTTAACTGTAAAGGTTGATGGTTCAGGCGTGCGGAATTATTGCCCTTTTTTTCCGTAGCGAGCGAAGAATTTATCCACACGGCCGGCAGTATCCACGAATTTTTGTTTGCCCGTAAAGAAGGGATGCGAGCCACTGGAGATTTCTAACTTGATAAGCGGGTATTCTTTACCGTCTTCCCACTTGATCGTATCTCGGCTTTTCATTGTGGATTTGCCTTTGAACATAAAATCACAAGAGATGTCTTTGAATACAACCTCTTGATAATCAGGATGTATGTCTTTTTTCATTGGAATGCAATAGATGCAAAAATGGTTTTTTGTTTGATTTTGACCCGCAAAGATAACGGATTAGAATGGAAAAAGCAAAACTACACTACAATATGATACTTGTTGGCTTTGTAATGTATGCCTTTGATCGTTGAGCGTACAAATAATTACCGATTGTGCTAACGGAAAAAAAACATGGGTTGAAACCGTGAATTTTAAGCCATTCAAATGTTAATAGATGCGGGACGTAATATATTACCTGAAAATCGTTCGATCACTCCGTTTAACCACTTAATTACTCCGAAATCGTGCCTAATACCGGCTATTAGCGAAAAATGCGTAAATTCGCAGATATTAACCAATCGGAGTTTGGAATGAAAAAGCTCTTACGAATACTCTTTTTTATCAGTTTGCTCTGGATGTGGGGACATACGGCTTGGTCTCAATGTAATATTCAAGCCACCGTTGACCTGCAATCCGCCACTTTTCCTAACCGTAACGACGGTCGAATATCCATCACTGCTACGGGAGGCAAAGAACCTTACCGCTACGCCATCAATCAACTGCCGGAACAACAATCCAACGTCTTTTCAGGATTGCAGGAAGGGAACTACATCATCAAAGTGATGGATGCTGAAGGATGCGAAACAATCATTGACACCATACTTTCTTTGGAATGTATGACCGTTACCGAAGAAAATATTATTATCAGTGGCGTGGACGGTGTCATCTGCTTGTTTTCTCCGCAAATTTATGAACTGACCGCCAACATTCCCGACGGGCAATTTACGGGTCCGGGTGTGATTGACAATTTCTTCAACCCACAGGAAGTCGGTGTTTCCGGCATTGTGCCTATCACGTATAGAGGGAACTATATGGGTTGTGATTTTGAAAAAGACATCATGGTCGAAATCACCGAAAATTGCTGTCCCACACCTACCAACCTTAAAGTAGATGTATTAACGCCCAACCAAGTGAACGTTACTTGGGAAGGCTTAGCCGGAGCGATCAACAATTACGTAATCGAATATTATCCGATCAATGAGCCTACATTCGTTATCACGGAATTCGCCGGCAATGCACAAACAACCTTAACCAACTTCCCAACTGATAAAGGTAATCGCTGGGCAGTGCGGGTGAAGGCACAATGTACCGACACCGAAGCCTCCGAATTTACGACAGACCTTGCATTCCGTTTGCAAGAAGTGGTTTGTAATCTCCCCCAACCACTCAACGTAGAAAATATAACCCCAACGGGTGCTATCGCCAAATGGACAGCTGTCCCGAACGTATTATCCTATACCCTTGAATATCGCAAGAAAGGTAATGACGGCACAAAGGTAGTCGTCAATAACATATCCAAGGATAATACTTCATTAGTGATTCCGTCTTTAACGCCCGATACGGAATATGAATTCCGCGTAATTGCTAATTGTGAGGACGATAAAAACTCAGGATTCACTGCTTATAAAGAATTCAAAACGGGTAAAGACCTCACCGTTTGCGAAACACCCAAAAACGTCCGCTTTGATGAAGTCCGCCAAACAACGGCTAAAATACTCTGGACAACGGTAGAAGGCGCATTTACATACCGCATCTGCGTTAGAAAGAGAGGCGACAACGGTTGCGGAGTCTATGACAATACTTTTCAAGTTCCACCTTTAGCCATTGGTAATTTAACAGCGGATACCGAATACGAAGTCATCATCCGTACCGACTGCGGCGGTATTCAATCCGAACCGACGGAAGTTAAACGCTTCAAAACGCCTCCCGTCGTTCCGCCCTGTGATATTCCTAAAAACATCACCATTACCAATATCACCACCAACTTTGCACGCGCAAATTGGGACCATCAACCTACGATCTACCGCCGGTATCAAGTACGTTTCCGTCGGGTAGGAACAAATGATTGGACGGCAGGACTGCTTACCTCACGCCCGCCAGTGAACCTCAACCGCTTGGAATCCGATACCGAATACGAAGTGCAAGTAAAAGGGTATTGCATCGAAAGAGATGATTCTTCCCTCTTTTCCGAGTCGGTACGATTCTTTACAGCACCAAGTCCGAACTGCCTCCCGCCCCGCGAATTGGTCGTGAAGCAAACCACTACCACTACTGCCGACCTCGAATGGATGCGGGTAGGTAATGCTGACCGTTATGAAGTATCTTATCGGGTGAAAGGTACGCAAAATCGATTCACGGAAGCCCTAACGGAGATCAACGCCATCACTTTACAGAATTTAGCTCCCAATACACTTTTTGAATATTGTGTCAAGGTTTATTGCAAAAACGGCAAAGAATCCGAACTGAAATGCGGAGAATTCCGTACCCAGTTGCCTTCCATTAACTGTCCTTCCCCGAATAATATCGAGTTCAGTAACGTTACGGGGTCATCCTTTACCGTTGCATGGAATCCCGTAGCCAATGCGATTAGCTATTTGGTTTTTGTGAAAGAAGTGGGCGGAACTTCACTTGACCCCATATCCTCCAACACCAACTTTGCCACCATCGAACCCTTAGGATCAGGAAAAACATACGAAGTTCAGGTGCAAAGCATTTGTGAAGGCAACAACACTTCTCCCACTACTTTAAGCCAGTTTGTTACGACTTTAGACCCGAACGGATGTCGAAGCTGGACTAAAGGTTTCGGTGATACCAACGATGATCGCGGGATCGCCGTCGCCACTGATGCCAACGGGAACGTCTACAACACTGGAGCATTTGAAGGAACGTTACGTTTCGGCAATACTACTTTAACCTCTAACGGCGGTTTAGATGTTTATGTTGTAAAATATGACTTCGCAGGAAACGTCATCTGGGCGAAAAACGGGGGTAGTACCGCTTCCGATGCGGGTTTTGCGATTGACGTAAACAATGCGGGTGAAGTCTTCGTAACGGGTTTCATCTCCGGCGAAGCCAAATTTGACAACATTACCGTAAATAGTGCCGGCTTTACCGACATTTTCGTAACGAAATATTCTTCCAACGGTACAGTACAATGGGTTCAACGCGCAGGAGGCAACACCCGTTCGTTGATTGATTCCAACATATCCGATGCCGGTTATGGTATCGTCGCCGATAATACGGGTGGATGTTACGTAGCGGGTCGTTTCATCGGGCAGGCTACTTTTGGTAAAAGCGGTGGTTCGGGTAGTCCGATCACCTTAAATTCCGCTTCGGCAACGGTTGAAGATGCCTTTGTTGCACAAATAAATACAGGCGGTAACTTCGTTTGGGCGAAAAGCTACGGCGGGCAATCCTTTGATATGGCTACGTCCATTGACCGTGATGCCGATAATAACCTCTGGGTATCAGGTATTTTTGCGGGACGGGCGCGCTTCTCCACCATTGACGCGCAAAGTGCGGTTGATACCACGACTGATGCCTTCCTCGCTAAATTAGACGGAAACGGCACTGCCTTAGACGTAAAAACCTATGGCGGTCGCGGGCATGACGGTGCTATCGCCGTGGAAGTGGACGATGATAAAAACGCCTACCTAACCGGTTATTTTGTGAGCAATATGACCGTAGGAACGACCGAACTCATCTCTCGCGGAGATCGGGATATTTTTGCTATCAAAGTAAACAATAATATGTCCACACTTTGGGCGGTTTCCGGCGGAAGTTCCTTACGGGATGAAGTCAACGCCCTTTCGGTGGATGAAATCGGCTCGGTCTACATCACGGGTACAACTCCCGGGCAGTTCCCCTTTGGTGAGTTTACAGGCGGACGTGCCGGCAAAACCGATATGTACATTCTTCAACTCAATGCCAATAACGGTCGCACCCTCAACGTAAAAACGATTAATACGGATTCCGATTTTGAGTCGGCACGCGGTATCGCCACCAACCAAAATGGATTAATTTACCTGACGGGTGATTTCCGCAACCAAGCCGTCATCAGCAACGACCGCGTAACTTCCAACGGTAGATTGGATGCTTTCGTGGCGAAATTCTGTGATTTAGGCAATCCCAAGCCTACCTGCCCTGCTACTAAGTTCGTCTTATCGGATAGTATTCGGATCAGTTCGGCAAAAATCGCTTGGGACCCCGTGATTAATACCCCTATCGGTGGCTATGTGATCTATGTTCGTCGGAAAGGCGATCTGAACTGGCAATTACAGCCTGCACCGAATACGCCTTTTGTATTAACGCGCTTGGTGGGTAATACCGAATATGAAGTAGCCGTGCGTACCGTATGCAGTGTGGGTGATACGTCTGATTTCTCGCAAGTGATTGCTTTCCGAACCTTACCGGGCAATAACTGTCCGATTCCGGGCATCATTACGATTGATAATGTTACGGAAAACTCGGTTTCGATCATCTGGGCGCAAATCGCCGAAGCGCAATCCTTCGACATTGAATACCGCTTGGTAGGTGTGCCGAACTATACTCCATGGGGCAATACGGCTAATAACTTTGCTACCATCACGGGTTTAACCAAAGATCAACGTTATGAAGTTCGGGTACGCACCATTTGCAGTGTAAATGCTGTTTCCGATTATTCTACGGCATCACGTTTCAGTACGATCATCGGTACATGCGCTATGCCACTGAATCTACGTGTAACTGCTACCACGCGAAACACCATCAGCGTTTCTTGGAGTAAAAATCCCGAAGCATTGAATTATACCGTTCAGTGGCGGAAAAAAGGCAACACCAACTGGACAAGCTATGCCGTAACGGATACTTTCCTCCGCATTACCAACTTACTCCAAGAAACGGAATATGAGATTCGCGTCCGGGCAAGGTGCTTGGGTACGAATAATAATTCAACGGCTACTGATCCTGTTATCGGTAAAACGGAAGAACAATGCTTCGTACCGCGTGGCATCCAAGTAACCGACTTAACAGGAACGATTGCTGAAGTTACATGGGCAGCCGCCCCCGCCGCATCCAGCTATCAGGTGGAATACCGCCGTGCAGGAGAAACAGCCTTCATAACCTTAACCGTAACAACAAACTCCGTTACCATACCGAATCTGAACCCCACAACGGGTTACGAATTACGCATCCGTGCGTACTGTACGGGGGGGAGGATTACGGATTATTCTACTATCTTTACGTTTACGACACCGATTCTATGTGCTACACCGATAACTTTAACCGTTGACCGGGTAGGCTTGACCGAAATGCGTGCGCGTTGGCAAAGACGTTCGGACGTAAAGGGCTTCATCCTGCAATATCGGGAGGAAGATTCCACCCGCTTTACGAGTATTTTCGTTAGCGATCAGGTAGAAGAAACAATCAAAAACTTGAAACCGGGAACGAATTATATTGTGCGCCTACGAGCTATTTGTGATGTAGGAAGCGGAGTACCTTCCAACTTCCTTTCAACCCGTGTACGTACCCGCATCTGCGACCAACCGACGATTACCACCATCCGCGACGTAACCACCAATGGCGTTACGATTGAATGGTCGCCGATCATCGGTGCGGTGGAATATACGATCCAAATCCGCCGATTGGGTGAAGACCGGTGGCAAAACATCCTATCCGTAGACCAAACGGTTTACACCATTGACGGTTTACAACCCAATATGGAATACCAAATTCAGGTTTTTGCAGACTGTTTTGTAGAAAATTCTGATCCTTCACGCATTCGGAACTTCACTACGAAGCCGGGATGCGCACCTCCGCCTGTCGTTAATTCTACACCAAGTAGCACTTCTGCCGTGATTACATGGACGGCGATGCCGGGCGCAACGGAATATATTGTCTCGTATCGTCGCACTTTCTTAGATGGTAATGAACAATACAAGACGCTCCGCGTAACAGGAACGTCGGTTTCTCTGCCGAATTTGATGCAAAATACGGCTTATGAGGTGCGCGTAGCTACCGTTTGCGGGGTAAATCAGTCGGGACCGTCGAATTATCACGACTTCAAAACGCAAATGAATACCTCTTGTAACCGCCCGAGAAACTATACCGTCATCGGCGGTAACGGGGTGGCAAGGATCAGTTGGGATTTCATGGAGGGTGTGCGTTCTTATGTCGTACAGTACAGACGTGCCGGCGTACAGGAAGCATTCATCAACATAACTTTATCGTCTCCGTTGGCATCCAGCTATACCTTGGGTGGTTTAGAGCCAGGCGTAACGTACTTGGTGGCACTGCGGGTGAACTGTTTATCAGGGGCAACCGAGGTCGCTCAACGGGAAGTAACCATCCCTAACGGTAGAATTGGCAACGAAAACCCCAACAGTATGACGGAGTTTAGCGTGTACCCGAACCCTACGCGGGGCGAACTGAACGTTTCCTTCACGAATGAAGAAGTGGGGCAAGCAACGCTTCAAATCGTGGACGTTACGGGTAGAATCGTCTTTACCCAACAGATTTCCGTTCAGTCGGGCGATAATCGTTACAATTTCGGCTTAAACGGTATATCGGCGGGCATCTATCAGCTTCGGGTGCAGTCGGGCGACCAACGGCGAGTTACTAAGCTGATTGTAGAATAAAACAAATTTTCATTCCAAAATACGATTTCCCCGTTCTCAAAAAAGAGCGGGGATTTTTATTTTTGCAAACAAATAAATATGTCTATAATACGTATTTATTTGGGCATGAAATTAACATATTTCAATTTAATATTTAATTATTTTCAAATTGGTTGAATATTTTTAATATAAATACAGATTTAATAAAAATAGGTTCGAGCCTATTTGCCGCTCGAACGCTTGTTAAGTTCGTCTTAATTTTTAGTTATACCAAATTCATTTATTCTTTGCATAGTTTTGTCTCGACAAGTGCTTGAAAATCAATAGTCTTTCAAGATTGAATTTAGGTGAATAAATAATGAATTTGGTATTATTAGTTATTATTTATTTTATATGCCTAAATTAAGCAAAATAGATAAGCTATTTTTAAATAAAATAAGGTTTCAGGATTTTCCGTTTCGCCCCTTTTTGAGTCGGAACGCTCACTGAAATTTAAGTTAATTTTCCTGTAAATTATTTAAGGGAAGTTATTTTTTAACCCAATCTGTCTCACTTAATCATGGGATTATATTTAATTGATAATTTATATCAAATAAAGAATTAGTATAATATATTTATATCATGATTGGTTCAAAATTCACCGTGAGTTCTGAATCATGAATAAATTTACAACTAATTGAATCATGCCGTATGTAGCACAACCAACTCTTTTGAATGCCTTACCCCCGAGATAACATCTATTCCCCCTCACGCATCAGCTCCTCCAATTCCACCCGATAACCTCCGCTCAAAATTGGGAAACGACACCACGTTCGCGGGTCTAAGTTAGCATCGTCCAAGTGGAAGGATGGCGCATAGCGTTCCCGTTTCCATTGATTGCGCGCCCAGAGGGTAAAGAATTTACGGATATATTCCTTCAATAGGGCATCAGGAACGATACCCCGCAACGTCTGGAAGACTTCTTTGGGTGATTTATAGTCGCGGATGGCGCATTTTTCGATCTTATGTAATATCGGATAAGGCATCAAGTCCTTTTCATCTGATTGGTCTTGGTCGGCAGGGCGTAATTCCGCCGTGGGTGTTAAGCTGTTTACATAGCTTAATGCAGGGATATTGAGTGCCGCCTCTGCCCATTTCAACCACTGTAAAAGGCTTTCTTTATCTATACCTCCTAAGGGAGCTAAGCCTCCCGCAGTGTCGCCGTCCATCGTCGCATAACCGACCGCCGCTTCGGAACGGTTGCTCGTCGTTAAAAGTAAAGAACCCGTCAGGTTAGCCATCATCCAAATGCCGGGCGCACGAACGCGGGCTTGTATGTTTTGGAGGGCAATATCATCGGTTTTCCAATCTAAGGGGCGGGCAATGGTTTGTTCGATAATACGATGATAATCGCTAAGCGGGTCTTGGATGTCCCAATCGTAAAACGTTGCCCCTAAGCCTTCCGCTAACTCTCGTGCAGAGGTTCGGGTTGCTTCACTGCTGTTGGAAGTCCCTTGATACACACAGGTTAAGAGTTGAGCAAGTGCCGGACGGTTCGGGTCTAACTTCAAGTAAGCTGTCTTTCGTAGGAAGGACTCTGCATCTAAATTGGCTTCCGCAGTCCGCCAACTTTCTGCGCACAACACGGCACAGGCACTCGAATCTGCCCCACCGGAAAGCGACAACATGAAACCCTTGCTGTAACTTTTCCGCATATAGTCAAACAGTGCTAACGATACGGCTTCGTGGAATTCCTCGTTTTTGGAAAGTTCGTCCGCAATATTGGAAGTTGTGATTCGCTCTGCCGGTAATAAATAGCCGTCCGCCGTGATTTTATTGCCCGAAATTTGATGCTGAAAGCTGAAGACTTTTTTACGACCCCGGCGCGGTAAGTCAATATCCACTACGGCGGAAAGAACCTGCACGTCTTCATAAGAAAAACGACGGTTACGTGCTAAGAGGTTTCCGCTTTGGGCGATGAGTATTTCTCCGTCGTAAATTATCCGCCCCGCTTCGTTACCTAAAAGATTACTATACACATACGCACAGCTATAACTCCGAGATGCCTCCACCACCAAGCCCTTCCTAATTTTCGTTTTCCCGAAGGCAAAATGAGATGCACTCGGATTAAGAATAATATCTACATTATTTAGATAATGCCGTTGAGCCGGACGAACTCCGTTCCACGCATCTTCACAGATTTCAAAACCGAAGCGCACGCCGTCCACTTCAAAGATCATATCACCAAAGGGATATAATTCCCCGCCGATATTTACTTGCCCGGTTTCATATTCCCGCCATGGTTTGAACCATCGGGGTTCGTAATGGATGCCGTCGCCTGCCAATTCTTGTTTGGCAACGAAACCTAATATTTTGCGGTCAAAGATAAAACAGACGACGTTATGTACACTATTTTCATACGTCATCGGTAAACCCACCGAAACGGCAATATTTTCCGTCTGAGGTACGATATTTAGCAAACTACGTATCGAACGCTCGATCACATAATCGCTAAAAAAAGTGTCCTCGCAACCATAGCCTGAAATTGCCAATTCCGGTAAACAGAGTAGGGCAACGCCTTCCTTTTGGGCGATGGTGATGGCGGATAATATATGTTGAAGGTTGCCCTCCCAATCTAAGGGAGTTTGATTGAGGCAACAGCCGGCAATACGGAGGAGTTTCATCGGTAGTTTAAGGTATTCGGTATGCAAAAGTAATCAATAGTGGCAAATCTCTATCAAGCCTGTTTTTAATGTTTTTTGGTTTCATAAAAGAAATTGCCGCTACCTAAATTTGCACCTCAATAAATATTCGCAAGTACGAATATGAAGGAAATCTATCGCTTTGATGACGAGACGTTTCAATACGTCCGCGTAAAACGCAACCTTAAGTTTTATCTGAAGCATTACGCATTATATATCGCGTTGGCGTTTTTTATGTCCTTTGGGGTAATCTATGCCTATTATCAGATATTTGATAGTAAGGAAGTCAAAGCCGTTAAAGAGCAAAATAAACGTTTGGCACAGCTTACCCAATATTATGAAGAACAAACCGATAGCATCCAGCGGACATTGGACAGCTTGCAGGCAAAAGATAAAGAGCTTTACCGCCTGATCCTCAACGCCGAACCCATCGAAAAAACCGACTCCCAATCAACGACCCCGAAGGTTACCGCCGCTACGCCGAGTAATGCGAAATTAGACGAACTGAACGCCAAACTCAATTCCTTAAATCAAAAGTTGAAGGAATCCAACGAACGCAAACACGCCCTTAATGACTTAGCGAACCTTTCCAAAGACGATTTGCGGAAGATTCCTACCATGCGACCGGTGGCTACTGAAATCATCTCGGGCTTCGGTAAGCGTAAAAATCCCATAACGAAGTTAGATAAAGCCCACAACGGTATAGACTTCAAAGCTAATATCGGTACACCTGTCAAAGCTACGGCAGATGGGGTGATTTCTGCTGTCAATAACTACGGTTCGGGGATTGGCAATTATATAACCATCAGTCATAGTTACGGATATGCAACTACTTACGGCTGTTTGTCCCGTATCAAAGTAAACGTGGGGCAACGGGTAAAACGCGGACAGGTCATCGCTGAAACGGGTAATACGGGTTTATCTAAGGGGCCTCACCTGCATTATGAAGTAACAAAGAATGGTAAATACATTGACCCCGTAGACTATTTCATGGCTGACCTTTCTCAAAAAGAACTGATCGAATTCAAAAAGAAAGCCTCCCAATACAACGAGAGCATGGATTAGGGACTGTTTGATTTTGCTTATTTTGCTAACAGTGATTTCATTCTTGTCTGTTATGTAAATTATTTGCTATCTTTGTGTAGATGTGCGACTCCTATTTGTATCAAGAGCATCTAAACCAAGCCGGTGGAGATTGCCCGCCAAAAGATGGCTATCAGCCAATCAACCAAACGGTCATTAGGATTGTTTTTGAAGAAGGACATCCTAAAGCAGAAAATAATTTCGTGCCTGTTGGATTGATTAGCCCCAAACGCTTAGATCAGGCAACCGATGAATTTGAACGTTGTCAAATGTTCGGATTGTCTTTTTTTCAAACTTTAGAACAAGCACGTAAACGATTGGTTGGCATAAAAAATTTTGAACAAAAATTAGGCACGCATCTTGCGCAAGTTGTTGTTATAGAGAAAGATGGGATAGCTTCTAAAACGGACAGAAATGGTCATATCACCTTTCATCCTTGTTCCAATGTGGAATGGATCATCATCAAACCTTTAATACCCGCGATCTAAAAATATGATCTTGACTGAAAATGCTTTACCTATTGTTGGCAAACGTTTATCGGAAACGCCACTGGAATTATTGCGGTTAAAAAAGATCGCCACGCTGGATTATTATGATGGTCCTTTGACTTCTTTATTTGAAGACCCCGAAACGCACGACCTCTACATTTACAAATGGTGTGATGTGGGCGAAAATCACCATCGCTGGCTCATCTTTCGGACGACCTTCGGGCGGTTCATGCGGTTTAAGCAGTTGCAACAGTCGTTTTTGGATTTCATCTATGATGCCTCAGACCAAGAATATTTCCTTGCCGACCTCCGAGTGGATGACGACGATACCGTCCATTTCGACTACTGTTACCGTGCCACCGCCGACCAACTGCCCGATGACTACCTCCCCGGCGCGGAAGCCGACTTCAGTTATTTAACCCTTTTGGAGGAATCAGAGAAACGGTTGAATGGTTTTTTAGAAAAATGTCGCCTAATTAATTAGTAACCGGCACTATTATTGCTTCTACGAATAAAAAAATCAATATAAAGACCCGTCAAACCAATTAACATCTACGAATATGGGAAATGAAAGAATGCACAAAAACTTAGATGATCTCGGAGTACCACGTGAAACGGACCTTCTTGTTAAGGAAAGGAATCAAGAAGGGGACAAACCTTATTCTGAATTATTATTATTTAGATTGAGAATTACAATAATCATAACTTTTATATTATTTATTACTAGCATAATTTTCTTTTTAATAGATCGTATATCATTTGATTCAATTGGTTTATTTAACAATTCTGGTAACATAAAATTAATAAATATTTTATTAATGACATTGTTGTTTTTTGTTATGACAATGTCCTTTTATAGTTACTTACTTTTGAAAAATGCTAAATCTAATGATAAAAGACTTGACGCTAATCTAAGTCAATTTAATAAGGAAACTGAATTAAAAATGCAGAAAATAGCTAAAGAATTAAATTCATTAAAAGTGGATTTTCAAAAATCTATTAAAGATAAACATAGTTCAAATTCGCATGTGATTGAGTTAAAACGTAAACAAATAGATGAGCTTGAAAAAAGTGCAAAAAATACCTTGGAAAATATAAATAAATTATATGACATTGGCGAAATAAGTGAAAAAGAGGGTAAGCAGAAGGTATTAGCCAATGAATTAGCGACAGAATTCGCTCGTAGAAAAAGACAACTTACAATTACTGCTATGAGCCAGTATGTAATATTTATATTAATCTGTATAACCCTAACAGGTTTAGGTGGTTTGCATTTTATCAAATATGGCGGACAGTCTCTGGGTATTAGTGATTTATACCGACTAATATTTGTTAGTCCATTAATTTACTTAGCATTTTTTTTACAAAATCAATATCGTCGTAATCGGAAACTCATTGAGACATTTGCATTTAAGGAAATTATTGCTACTTCTATGTCAGGATATGAAAAACTATATATACAGTACGATGAAAATCTTTCTGAAACCGAGAAGCCTAAGCATACCCGTGCGTTCAAGTTTATGGATGATACGGTGAACAAAATTTATTTTGAACCTGCCGAACTCATCAAAGAGAAAGAGGATGAAAACGCTATCGAAAAAGCAGTAGAGAAAATCCTCACGCTCTTGAAAGATCAACCAGTCCTTCTAAAGAAACTTGTAGGTAAAGATGAAGACAAAAAAGACGAAAAGAAAGAACCAAAAAAAGATAGTAAATCCGCAGAGGAAATACTGAAAGAAGTTATGGAGTTACTTAAAAAACAATCCTAATAGTCGGTTAGCTAATCCTTATTTCCCTATCTTCGCCCCATGAAGACGATCGTTTTACTCCTAACGGGACTGATCTTGCTGTTTGCCTCCTGTAAGTGTGAGAAGTGTGCCGAGTGTTCCAACGCCAAGCTGAACACCAAAGAGAAATTCTGCTCCAAAGAACCCCAATCGGTGCAGGACTGGCAGTACGAAAAGCGTAAAGGCTCACCCTACATGGAGTGCAAAAACGTGGACAAATAGCCTGCCGTGCATATCTCGATTTTTAAGGCATCGCCTTTGCCCTTTACTTTGTATCCGCATTCATCCGATACCTGTTATTCTTATGGCAAAGGCACTTTTAGGGCTGCTGCTCCTGCTACCTGTGTGGGTTTTAGGGCAAAAAGCCGATTTTCATACCTATCCGAAAAATTATCCCCTTCGTAAGTTGGGTTATCCGTCCAACCTCGTTGCCGGAAACGGAAATACCTTCTATTACGCCGAACACTGGAACAGAGATGCCCTCCATCCGTTAACGGGGCTGTATATTCAGTGTTATTCATCCGAACAGGCTTCCACCTTCGGCAAATGTGAACTCAAACAAAAGTGGGCGCGTCCGCTCCAAGATACCGACAATCCTTTTGATTATCAGGGGTTACAGGGTTTGGATAAAGGCGTTTTGGTTTGGGGTTACGCCCCTGACCGTCAATACGGAGGCATCAAGACCGTCGTTCGTTTTTGGGGGACGGACGGCTATCCCAAAGGTCCCGTGCAGACTGTCAGCACTTATTTCAAAGAAGTACAAGGCTTCCAAGATCACTGGATCACTAGCCCCGACCGCAAGAAAATACTCTGGTTAGGAACAAATCCGAAAGCCTTACCCAAAGATCAGCAATATTATTGTTCCGTATGGTCGGATGAAGGAAGGATGCAATGGGGACACGAAGTAAAGATGCCCTACGGTGCGGAAGGCTACGTCGCCAAGCAATACGCCCTTGACCCTTTCGGTAATTTATATTTTCTCCTCGTACATACTGAAAGCAAGAATGAATCGGGGGAAAAAGTTACCGTACCGCGCATCGTGAAGTATGATTACAAAACGCGGACTTTCTCGGAGCAGTTTTTATCTTTTGCCTGCACCAAATTGCATGACGTTTCGATGCACTTAACGGCAGATGATCACCTTTATGTATTGGCTACTTTACAGACGACGGGTGAAAAATATCTTCCTATCCTCAATAACGATAAGACTGTTAAAGCGCGGTGGTCGGAGGTGGCGGTACATCAGTTGAAGATTTATCCCGAATGGCAGTCCGTTAATAAAGCCCAATGGAGTATTCCCGATACCCTTTTACAACAGTTTAAGGATGGTGCTTTTTTCAATCAAAACCGCTTCTTATATGCTAAAAATCAACTGTTTTGGTGTTGGGAAGAGACGCGTTCCCAATTTCAAACCGTTGCCACCGAACATACGTATGAAGATGTAGCCGTCTTTGCAATAGCTACTGATTCCTTAAAACCACAGTGGGTTCGGTGGGTGTTAAAGGAACAAAAACAGTCCGAAGGCACGGAAAAATGCTCCTATTTAGCCTCCGTTACGGATAAACACGTCTGTTTTGCCTATCCGACGGGAGAAGGCATTGCATCCAAGTTAGCCTTGACGTATATTCGCCGAGAATCGGGTAAAACGCATACCACTGACCTCAAATTCAACAATGAAGGCAAGTATGACGTTTTAGTGAATAAAGGATGCGTTACCGAAGGCAGACATATTTTATTCATGGGCCCCGGTTCAGCTAAAGAAAATGCCTTCCTTTTGACGGATATTTACGCGCTACCTTGAGCAACGAAAATCGAAAACCACGCCAGTTTGACCGGCAAATGTCCTTCATTGATCATTTGGAGGAATTGCGGTGGCATATCATCCGAAGCGTCCTTGCCGTCCTTGTCGGAATGGTAGGGATGTTCTTTTTTATCAATGAGCTAATCCATTATGTGATTTTAGCACCACTTTCGCCCAATTTTCCGACCCATCGTTTGATGTGTAGCCTGCGGGAGTCTTTTTGTTTTGACAAGCTATCGGTTTCTTTTCAAGCCACTTCCCCCACCGAACAGTTCACCAAAGCCATCTTGATCGCAGTGGTGGGCGGGTTTATCATTTCTTTTCCGTACATCATTTGGGAATTGTGGCGATTCATCAAACCCGGACTTTATGTAGAAGAGATCAAGAAAACGCGGGGCGTAGTCGGTATCGTGAGCGGACTTTTCCTTACGGGCGTGAGTTTTACCTATTTTTTCATCATGCCGTTTACGTTTCGTTTTTTTGCGACCTTTCAATTAGATCCCCGCGTCCAAAACAACTGGAAGATCGGCGATATTATCGGCTTGGTGGTGCAGTTTTGTCTGGCGGGCGGACTCTTGTTTGAGCTACCAGTAATCGTGTATGTGCTATCCTCGATGGGTATCCTCACGCCCATGTGGATGAAACGCTACCGGAAACACGCCGTCGTTATCACACTGATTGTCGGAGGCTTATTGACTCCTTCGCCGGACGTGATGAGCCAGCTGTTGTTAGCCCTGCCTATTTTTATCCTTTACGAAGTGAGTATTTTCATATCCGCACGGGTATATAAGAAAAAGATGGAACAAGTGGCTGTCGTTAAGGAGTAATTGACTTTTAGTTAACCCATTTTATGAAGAACCCGTTGGTTTTAGGCTAAAATAATCGCTACTTTTGCCTTGAATTGCGGAATTTTTACCACGCTTTGCTGTTATATTAACTATGGTAAGGATATTATTGTTCACAGGCTTGCTCTTTGGCGGATTGAACTTGCAGGCGCAGGTACGTCCCGATCAGGATTATTCTGAAGTGGAACTCTCCCAAATGCGGGCTAAATACCTGCAACAGCTCAACAAGCAGGCTCCGCAACCCATCGGCAGGGTTCAAAGTAACAGTGCTTTTGCCCAATTAAATGCGGAAAACGCGGCACAAAACAGCTTTAAGTTACAACTAAAGACCGTTTTGCCGAATTATGTTCCCTTTACGATTGCCCCGCCGAATTCTGCCTTAGCCGGAATCGGTGTAGATAATCCTTGGAACGGCTCGATTCCCTACCGCTATAACGGCAACATACTCATCTATCCGAATGATCCTACCAACGGCTGGGCACGCGTAACGATGGGTACATTAGGTAATATGTTGGGCTACATGGTGCCGGGTATCCAAGCCAACCCTTTATGGTATGGTTATAATTCGTTTACCTCGCCTTTTGGTTATTATAACACCCCTTTTTACTTCGCCCGATAAATAATTTCACGTAGCTTTGCAATAAATCTATAAAAGCAAAGTTAAGTTTATCGTGAAATTTGCCACTAAAGCCGTCCATGCCGGCGTAGAACCCGACCCCTCAACGGGAGCGATTATGACTCCCATCTTTCAAACGTCAACCTATGTACAGGAAGCCCCTGGTGTACACAAAGGTTACGAATATGCCCGCACCCAAAACCCTACCCGCGATGCCCTTCAGCGTGCTTTAGCTGAATTGGAAGGCGGTGCATATGGTCTTTGCTTCAGTACAGGTATGGCGGCGACTGATAATGTGATCCGTTTGCTCAATCCGGGCGACCATGTCGTTGCTACCAATGATATGTACGGAGGAACGTATCGCGTTTTCACCAAAGTACACGCCCGCTATGGAATGAAATTCCAATTCGTTTCGATGGCGGATGCCTCTTCGGTTGCCGATCATTTCACAGACCAAACCAAGATGGTCTGGATCGAAACGCCGACTAATCCCCTCCTTAATATCATTGATATTCAGGCGATTACGGCTTTGTGTAAGGCAAAAGGCATCCTGACCGTAGTAGATAATACTTTCGCTACGCCATATTTACAGAATCCTTTGGCGTTAGGCGCGGATGTCGTCCTGCATTCCGTTACCAAATATTTGGGCGGACACTCGGATACGGTCATGGGCGCGCTCATTACGAATAATGAACAGCTTTACAATGATCTTAAGTTTTTACAAAACTCCTGCGGGGCGGTGCCGGGACCCCAAGACTGCTTTTTAGTGTTAAGAGGCATTAAAACCCTTCATTTAAGGATGCAAGCCCACTGCGCGAACGCCAAAGCCATCGCCGAGTTCCTCAATCAGCACCCGAAAGTAGAAAACGTCAAGTATCCCGGGCTTCCTTCGCATCCCAACCATGACATCGCTCGCAAGCAGATGCGGGACTTTGGAGGCATGATTTCCTTTACTACTCATAACGATTCGATTGAATCCGCGCTGAAAATCCTTTCGGGAACGAAACTTTTTACTTTAGCGGAAAGTCTGGGCGGTGTGGAATCCTTAATCGGGCATCCGGCAAGCATGACGCACGCCTCAATACCCCGCGAGGAACGCTATGCTTCGGGACTGAAAGATTCCCTGATCCGTTTATCGGTAGGCATTGAGGATGTGAATGATTTGATCGCTGACTTATCGCAAGCCTTAGATACTGTTTAGTTTCTTCATATATTGGCAAAACACCTCGAAACGGGTCAGTTAGGGGAAAATCTGGCTGTTAATTTCTTGGAAACGGAGGGGTATCGCATCCTGCATCGCAATTATCGGTTCGGGAAAGCGGAGGCGGATATTATTGCTTGGGATGAAAAAAGAAATGAAGTAGTATTTGTGGAAGTGAAAACCAGAAGCACCGTTCGGCACGAATATCCCGAGCAAGCCGTTTCCAAGCGGAAAAAGGAATTACTGTACCAATTAGCGGATGAGTATCAGTATCAAGAAAAATTGACCCGTTTCCCTTGCCGATTTGATGTGATAGCTATTGATTTTAACGATGGTTCAGAGCCTAATGTTTATCATATCTTTGATGCCTTTCGGGAAGATCGGTCGGTGCAAAATGAACACTGAAACGATGAATATCGTCTAATTCACTTTAGATAATTCTAAATTCACAATTACTATTTCACATTAAGGTGAAAGGTAGTTATTTTGCGGGATAAATGATCCCAACTCAACATCAATAAAGCGGATGCAAGACGATTTTTTGTTCTTCGAGGAAGATGCGGAAAGCGCGCCGGTGCAAGAACTCGGCAAATGGAAAATACTCATCGTGGATGACGAAGCGGAAGTGCATCAGGTTACTAAGTTAGCCTTAGCCAAATTTCGCTTTGAAGATAAACCTTTGGACATCCATTCCGCGCATTCGGCAAAGGAAGCGAAACAACTGCTGGTGCGCCACCCCGAGTTTGCGATGGTTTTATTAGACGTGGTGATGGAAACCGAAGATGCCGGACTCCAAGTGGTAAACTTCATCCGTAATGATCTTTCCAATCGTTTAATCCGTATCGTCTTGCGGACGGGACAGCCCGGCGTAGCCCCCGAAGAATTCGTCATCAATAACTACGATATAGACGATTATAAATCCAAAACGGAACTCACCGCCCAAAAACTGCAAACGACGTTGATTGCTTCTTTGCGGGCTTATCGGGAATTAAAACGGATTGAAGATATTGTTAATGAGCGTACAGCCGAACTTGCCGAACGCAACCAAGAGATTTTAGATAGTATTCGTTACGCCAAACGCATCCAAAGTGCGATCTTACCGGATGTGGAGGCTATCCGTCGCGTGTACCCGGATTCATTCGTCTTTTTCCAACCGAAAGATATTGTCAGCGGTGATTTCTATTGGTTTTCACACAATCCGAACCCGAATCAATCTATTTTTGCCAGTATTGACTGCACGGGGCATGGCGTTCCGGGGGCGTTGATGTCAATCATCGGCTATAATATCTTGAGCCGGTTGATTGTGGATGTCGGTTTAACCGATCCGGGGGAGATTTTGATGGCATTAGACCACCGCATCAAAGATTTTCTCAAAAACGAGAGCGGCGGTGAGGTTTCCCCCATCCGGGACGGTATGGATTTATCGTTATGCGTCATTCATCAGGATAAAAAACAGATTGAATTTGCGGGAGCGAATCAACCCGTTTACTTATTTAAAGACGGCGCGCTAACCGAATTTGACGGCGACCACAATCCCGTTGGGGATGTGATGATTGAAAATAAAGTTTTCACCACGCGGGCAATCCCATTTGAGCCGGGCAGTCGGTTGTACTTATTTTCGGATGGTTTTGTAGATCAGTTCGGTGGTGATAGCGGTAAGAAATATACCTATAAACGATTCAAAGAATTTATCGTGAATCTCCAACGCTATCCCATGAAAGATCAGCTGATTGAATGCAAATACGAATTCGAGAAGTGGAAGGGCGCACACCGACAAATTGACGACGTTTCCATTATCGGTATTCAATTACCCTAAGCGGTTGTTAATTCGTATTACTAATAGGGCGTGCTTTTGGATAAGCGATATTTTATTAGCTAATTTGCTCCATGAACGGACTATTGGCTTTAGATATTGGTAACAGCCGTATCAAAGCAGGCTTATTTCTAGAAGATAAACTTCACGCCGTAGAATATTTGGCTTTTACGGATAATGTACAGGATTATATTTCGTTTTGGTGCGATAAATATAGTCTCTCTGCCTTAGCTTATACGAACGTTCATGCCCGACCTACGGCACGCCTCTTCACGCAAAAGCAGTTTCCCGGGCTTCGTATCTGGGAGATCACCTCCTTAACGCCTGCTCCGATTCATAATGCCTATCGTTACCCTGCACAATTAGGTACAGACCGTTTTGTGGCTTCTGTAGCGGCAAGGTATCGCACTCCCCAATCGGCAATATTAGTCGTTGATATTGGTACTGCCATCACCTATGATTTTACGGATCGTCAGGGGTTTTTTCGAGGCGGTGCCATCGCTCCCGGTATTGACTTACGTTTTCGGGCATTACATCAATTTACGGCACGACTACCCTTCGTCCGTTGGGATTATGAAAAAGAACCTGAAATTATCGGTAACGAAACCCAATCCGGCATACTAAGTGGGGTGGTACAGGGCGTTATGCACGAAATAGCCGGTATGATTCGTTCCTATCATGCGAAAGCAGGGGAAGATTTCGTTACTTTTGCAACGGGTGGCGGAAGCCAAGCCCTTGCCGGTCTGTTACCGGATGTTATCAATCACCATGAACCCAACTTGGTTCTGGAAGGTATTTATCACTTATACAAATTCAATGAACAAACGTTGGTCGGTTAGCGGGCTTTTAGGATTATGGATCCTTTTTTGTACGACGTTATTTGCCCAAACGACTACCAATAGTCCTTATTCGGGTTTCGGTTTAGGAGACTTAAATCGTCCGCTCTTGTCGCGTAATTCCGCGATGGGGGGCGTTGGAGTCGGCATCAGTGATAAATTTGCCATTAATCGCATGAACCCTGCTTCGTATTCTGATCTGTGGCGGTTCACGGCGGATGTCAGTGCCTTCTATCAGTCCGTTATGCTCCAAACGAGTACGGATAAAAACCGCTTGGAAACGGGTGGTTTTCAGGGAATTTCCTTAGTTTTCAAGAAGTCTAAGCCTTTTGCTGTGGCTTTAGGGATGCAACCGTACAGCACCGTCGGATATGAAACGATCCAATTTCGGCAATTAATTTCAGGGGTAGATACTTTGGATTATTATTCCCGAAGAACGGGTACTGGTGGCTTGAACGATGTTTATCTTGGCGTTTCGGGCAGATTGTTCAAAAAACGATTGGGTCTCGGTCTTAATGCTCAATATATTTTCGGGAAAGTAGAATCCGGCTGGGAAACGGCACTTTCTACTGATTTAGCTCCGCCGCGTACCTTTGCTGAACGACGTTTTAACGGTTTCGGACTTCAATTAGGCATCCAATACGGCGATACCCTCCGCAGTATTGACAGTAGTTTGGTTTGGCGGGCAGGTTTAACGGTTGACCTCGTTCCCGCGATGAATGCCCGCAGTAACGTTATCGCTGAAACCTACTATCCTTTTGGAGAAACCGCTATTTACCTCCGTGATACCCTCCAATCCAATCGTGATACTGCTTTAACGCTACCGGTGCAGTACGGTTTAGGAGTCAGTTTGGGGAAGTTGGATAAATTTACCGTTGGTATTGACTTCGTTACCCAAGATTGGAGTTCCTATCGTTACTTCCAAACAGAACCCTTAGGACGAAATACCCGCATCACCGTTGGCGGTGAATGGATACCCGACATTACATCCTATAAAAAATTCTTTTCACGTATTGCTTATCGCATCGGTGGCTATTATGACCAATCATACATCACCGTGAGAGGCACGAACATTAATACGATTGGATTAACGGCGGGTTTGGGTATTCCTTTAGGTCCGACGAACTTCTCCCGTTTCAACATCGGCTTTGAGTGGAATCAGCGCGGCACTACGAACAATAACTTGATCCAAGAAACGGGTTATCGCCTGATCTTAGGCATTAGCTTTGTAGAACCTTGGTTTAATCCCCGTAAGTATGATTAACATCTTAAAACGCATATTCAGCATTTGGGGGGGGATTGTTTTTTTCGGGGTTTATATCCTGCTGTTACCGATTTATTTTCTGCTACTGATTTGGTTTGATAAAGCTCCCAAACCCATCTTCAAAATCGTCTTTTTTTTCCATAACATCTGGGCTTTCTTCATGATAACGCTCATCGGTTGTTACGTCCATTCCATCCGTTACGGCAAACTGAAAAAAGGACAGACCTATATTTTTATCTCCAACCATCGAAGTTATTTAGATATACCCCTCCTTACGTTGAGTATGCCCCGAGCCTTAAAATTTCTGGGCAAAGCGGAGTTGGTTAAAATGCCCCTTTTCGGTTTCATGTATAAGCGGATGAATATCTTAGTGGATCGCTCCAGCAAGACCGACCGTGCGCGCAGTTTGAATGAAACTTCTGAAAATTTGAAAAACGGTATTGACCTCTGCATTTTTCCTGAAGGAACATCTAAGACTCCTTATAACGACTGTTTAGGTGTTATGAAGGACGGCGCATTTATCTTAGCGATCCAAAACCAAGTCCCAATCGTGCCGGTAACGATTATCAACTCTAATAAAGCCCTTAGCAACGACGGCAAGTTTTTGATGCGCCCCTTCGTGAAGTTAACCGTCATCACGGATGAACCCATTGCCACTCAAGGGATGACAGAAGCTGACCTTCCGCAACTTAAAGCCCAAGCGGAGACCGTGATTAATAAACGACTGAAGGAATATTATAATATTGAAAAATAGCGATATATATAGTGATCCTTCGTTTTATTTTGGTATGATTAGCCCATGCACACTTCATATTTTATAAAATTCATATTTTTTTTGTTAGCCTTGTTAATTTGTTTAGAGTGTTGATATGCTAAAACACAAAGAATCGCAGACCCGCCAGTATGCCAAAGACCTTTTCACCGCCCGAATCGGAATTACTGTAATAATGGTTATAAAATCCGCCCAAACTACCGTACAGTCGTACATCTTTCCCACGAACAATCTCACGACTAACGGGTAAAGTAAATTCAATACGAGGTGTAGCCCCCGTAGCCAAATCTTTAGAGATGCGAAATTCTGAATCTATCAGCCAGCGTTCCCGATTGATGCGCCCCTGTAAGCCAACCGTAATTTCACCAAACATCTTACCGCTATACTGTTCAAAACTGACTCCGGCACCCGTGCGAAAGTTAAAAACTCTTTGATTCACCCAGTTGAGTTGCAAGATTTGGAGGTCAATATAGTCGAAGTTATCATTTAATTTATAGTTGACAATGGATTGATAACGCAACTCCATTCCCCATAAGCCAATATGTCCGCGAATCTTGGGTGTCGGCAAAACATATTTAGCGGGTTGGTAACCTAACCAAACGCCTGCCTCAAAATAAGAGACGAAACGATTTTCGGGTTTGGTATCCATTTGCTTTTGATGCTCTTTCCAAACGGCTTGGAAAACTTCACCGGAATGAATGAAACACTGCGTCCCTCCATTGATACAAGCGGGATCGGTACATATCTCAATACAAGCACGTGCGCCTTCACCGCTGCCGGCATTGGAATTGGATAGGTCTTTGAGGGCTTCCACTTGTCCCGCTAATAAATAGGGCAACAACAACAACCCAAAGGTGATAATCAGCTTCATGCTACAAAATGTTCGCTCCTTCCTGCAAATATCGTACTAAGCAATCACGCGCAACCATTCGGGAATGCTTTCCAACGCAAAGAGGTCTTCATACGAAGAACGCGGGCGAATTAATGAGGCATCATTACCCGAAACCATCACCTCTGCCACCAATGGGCGCGAATTATACTGCGAACTCATGGACGAACCATAAGCCCCCGCCGTATCAATCACCAACAAATCGCCTTCCGATAAGGGAGGTAAGATACGCGCTCTACCGAAAACATCACTGCTTTCGCATACAGGACCTACTATATCATAATGATGGCGTTCCCCTTTGGAGCGGGGACGTTGCACGGGTAAAATATCGTGGTACGCGTCATATAAAGCCACCCGCATGAGGTCATTCATTGCGGCATCAACGACGGCATAGGTATATCCGCCTGATTGTTTGATTAAAATTACTTCCGTAACCAATACTCCCGCATTAGCAACCAACGACCGCCCGGGTTCAAAGACCAGATGAACGTCCAAATCAGCAAAGATTTCATAGACCAAATCGCCGTAAGATTCTATGGTAGGGGGCAACGATCCCGTCGGATTATAAACGACCCCCAAACCGCCACCTAAATCCAGACGTGTTACGGCAAAACCTTGTTTACGGGTATCTTGGGTCAGCTGACGCAAACGGACAAAGGCTTCGCGGAAGGGTTCTAATGACGTTAACTGCGAACCGATGTGCATCGAATAGCCCGTAAACGTTATATTCGGTAAACGATGTATTTTTTCTACTAAAGGCATGACCTCCGGCAAGTGAATGCCGAATTTATCTTCATACCTGCCGGTAGTTATCTTTTCGTGGGTTTCTGCGTTCACGTCAGGATTTACGCGGAGGGCTACATTCGCCTGCAATCCCAATTCGCTTGCCGATTGGCTAATCATTTCGATTTCGCGTTCGGCTTCCACGTTAAATTGTAAAATGCCTTGTGCTAAAGCATAACGGATTTCGGTAGGTTTCTTCCCAACTCCTGAATAAACGATTTTTTCGGGAGCGACACCCGCATGAATGGCTCGCCGAATTTCCCCCTCGGAAACGACATCTGCCCCTGCCCCCAACTCCGCAAATGAACGAATAACGGCTGAATGACTGTTGGCTTTCACCGCAAAACATATCAAATGGGGTAAAGCCGATAGGGCATCCTCCATCGCTTGATAGGTACGGCGGAGTTCGGCTGTGGAATAGACATAAAAAGGCGTGCCGTACTGTTGGGCTAAATCGTAGAGCGAAACATCTTCTAAATGAAGGTGCTGATGACGATAACGTAATGAATTGCCGGGCATGTGAAATGCTTGGTGTTAAATGTGCGGGGCAAAGTTAGCCATATTAGCTTAATAAAACGCGGTGTTCGGTGTTTTCAATCTCAAAAGCATTGATTATCAGGCAAAATTGAGCCTGAATCTTATCTTATTCGATGACTAATTTGATTTGTTGGCTTTCGGCACCGAGTCGTACCCGTAAGGAGTACAGTCCCGAGCTGATGCCTTTGAGTTCGCAAGGAAGGTCGTTGTTACCCGACTGTACCGGTACGGTTGTGCTGTAAATCAACCGTCCCGTTACATCAAAGACGGCTAAATGCAGTTCATCCGTCTTTTCACTGTTGAACGCAACGGTGAAGTTACCTTTGTTCGGGTTCGGATAGAGACTGAGGGTTAGCGGGTTTGTCGTTTCAAAAGCGGATTGTTTATTACCGTTACCGGGTGTAGTAAATTCAACGATCGGCGACCAGTTGGATTTTTTACTGTTACCTTGTTGAGTAGTACATTGATTGCATAAAGTACGCAGACGTACCCGGTATTTGGTGTTCGGCTGGAGAGGGGTTAAAACCAATGTATTAGCGGGACGACAAAGAATAACCTCCCGCCAAGTATTCGGGGATTGATTAGCGAATCCGTACACCACCACCACTCCGGAAGCATCCGGGATATTCTGCCATTGAACAGTGGCTTGGAGCGTCGTTACATTTTGGACAAGAATGCTGTTCGGAGGAGACGGCACGCGAGCGGAACAATTCTGTATGTTAGCTAAGGTACGGAAAGTAGTGATCGGATTTTGTTCCCAAGCTTGGAAGGCGGGTTGGGTGGTACATTTAGAGCGGACTTGCACTTCATAAAGCACGTCCGAACGCAATCCTGCCAAAGGAAACGAGGTGGCAGGGCTATTGACGATAGCTGTTTCCGTCCAGGTGTTCGTACCCGCTACCCGATAACGAAGCTGATAACTGAACCCGTTTCCCAAGGATTGCCAAGTTACTGTTGCAGTAGTGGCTTGAATGTTGGTTATTTTGACTTGATTAGGAACAGCAGGGCAAACGGAAGGGTCTTCTAAGTCAAGAATCCAGAAATCGGTAGGGCAGTCTTCACCACAGGATTCATCTCCATAATAGGGAGCTGTTTTATTGGTTAAAGAACGAGTAACACTGGAGTAGCCCCCCAACCAAAAATGATTATTTTTTAACTCTAAAATACAAGTGCTTACCGTATGTCTATACGCTTCTTCTAATAGAAAATTTCGTGAGTCTTGAAGATAATGAGCATCCCAAATGACATTACCCGATGCACTAATAACAATGATAGAATAATAAAAATCATATGCCAAGGCAATTCCTCCCCAAGTTAATGAAACGGCACTGATTCCTCCATACCAAATATCGCTTCCAACCCCTTCTACCGTAGTGTCCCAAATTTTATTTCCGGTCAAATCCAGTTTTAAGACCCAAAGGTCATTACCTGTTTTAGGTCTTGTTTGAGCGGTCTGGTCGCCACCGGAACCAAATAAAGTCCCATAAACATAATAGGCATTATCTGTAGAAGAGTACGTTATGCCTTCCAAACCAGAATATCCGAAAAATTTTTGAATGGTAATATAAGGATTATTGATATAAGTATAGGCGTTAAAATAGGTTTTATTCCATATGGGGTTACCTTGAGCATCTAATTTGAGGAGGTAATAACCGGGTTTTTCCTGTGATTTTTCAGCGGTAATCCCGGCTAAGGCATTTGCACCTAATAGGATACCTCCTTCAGGTGTGGTTAAACAACTCATTCTCCATGGGTTACTCATATAGTTACCCTGTCTATAGAAATCGTAATTGATATCCGTAAATAAAGGTGTAGTAAACTGTCTTTCCCAAATTTGACTACCGGAACTATTGATCTTTACTAACCAGGCTACTGAAGGAGCTTCTCGTTCATTTATTCCGTAAGGTTTGCGCATGAATAAATGGATTCCATTGTCGGTTGCCTCGGAGACTTTGATAGAACTAATTCCGGGATAACTTCGATCCCATAGTTTTCTGCCGTTGGCATCTAATTTAATGATCCAATTTCCGGCAATACGGGTGGATTTGTCGCCCGATGCGGTTGTCGCGTAACTGTATCCTGCCAGTAAAATACCCCGATCCGACGTTTCAATTGCATCGCAGATGAAGTCATTGTCCCTGCTGCCAAAGGATTTATCCCATATTTTAGTGCCGTCCGATTTGACTTTGACGATCCAATAATCAATACCTCCTTTGGTGTTGGCGGATTTATTGCCCGAGACGGGAGAATTGGAATGACCAGCGATTAAATAGTTACCGTCAGATAGGGGAAGCATTTTAATCGGCATATCCTCATTCTTTCCGCCGTAGGATTTATCCCATATTTGGGTGGGTTGCGCCCAAAGGGCAGAAAAACCCCCAATAAAAAAGGTGAGGGTAAGGAAGGTTCGTAAAAGTTGTCTCATAAGCAATAGATGAAAAATTAACTTAGGGAAGTAAGTTACTGATTTTTACGCTTTTGGCGGGGGTTTAGGTGTATTATTTATACTTTTTTACCATTTTATCCACTTAAAGCAGTGTCCTTGGGTTTGCACAAAGTAAATTCCGGCGGGGAGATGATCGGTTCGGCAACCGCCGTCGGGGTCGGCAGGCAGGAATATTTCTTGCCCGGAAGAGTTAAACCAACGGACTGCCGAAGGATTCTTAACATAAATTTTGTCAGAGACCGGATTGGGATACACTTCCACCTCCGTTGCTTCTACCTTCGTATTACATTGGGTTTGGACGATATTACTGTACCGAAAATCGTTTTCGGAGTCGTAGCGGATGCGATAAAAGACCTTTCCGAACGGTGGGTTGGGGTCGGTGTAGTCGAAAGTGCCGTCCTGTTGTCCTTCGTTCAGGCAGGCGGAGTGAATATCTTTCCATATATGCCCGTCGGTGGAGCGTTCCACGTAAAAGGTGCAGGGCGCAAATGATCCGACCGACTGCCATTGTAGGCGGGCTTGCTCTTTCAGGCAGGGTAAAGCGGTGAGTTTCAGGGATTCCAAGGCTAAGGGACCCTCCCATTTCAGTTTAGCGATGAAGAAATTTTGTTTTCTGCCTTGAAAGTCGGGCGGGGCATCGGCTTGGAGGGTGGTGCCGAGAAAGTCGGCGGTATTGGAAAAGTTACCCGATACCAACAGTTGGGAAGAAGCGGGTACGGTACACCAACCTCTGGTATCGTATGAAGTTCCACCCATGCGAATTACTTTTTGGAGCGTACCGTTGAGGTCAAACCAAGCGAAGAATACATCATTTTCTCCGGCACTGGTAACCGTTTTACCAGGGGCAAAGGTAGCGGTATTTTCAAAATCACCACTCATATACAGGCTGTTCGTGGTTTCGTCTATGGCAAGACACCATCCAAAATCACTACCGGTTCCGCCCATGGATTTTGCCCAGAGGACGTTCCCGTTTTTGTCATATTTAGCCAAGAAAATATCTTCCGCTCCCGTAGCAGTGAGTGTAACACCGGGAGCAAAAGTAGCGGATTGGGTGTAATACCCCGTAGCATATACGATTTCGTTAGCATCCAAGACCAGATAATTAACGCTTGCATCCCCGGGTCCCGTAATAGTTTTGACCCATTTCACATTTCCGTTACTATCGGCTTTGGCTACGTAGCCTACATTGATTTCGGTATTGGGTATGGTGCGGGTTCCAATCTTCCAAACGGGATTTGGAATGCCGGTATCGACAGGTCTGCCCAACTGACTACCGAAATACAGATCGTTTTGTTTACCCAATTGCATCTGGAAATTCCATCCACCATAGCTCGCCATGATCGGGATTTTCCATCGTACTTGATTATTAGCATTATATTTGATAATACACATTCCAGCATCTTGACCAGTATTTGTTACTATAGGTAGCATTTGGCGGTTGACCCAAGCTGTATCATAATAACAAAGGGCAGTGTAAGTGTTGTTGTGATTGTCTCGGACAATACTCGTTCCTATTGAATTAGGGCTTTCTTTATGTAATTTAGTGAATCTACCTTGCGGGGTATACTGAGCCGTAAAAAATGATGCCATTAAAAGTCCATTTCTTACGGATTGAAGCGTATCGGAATCAAAAAGACTGGTCGCATAGTAATAACCGGTAATAACCGGTTGGTCAAAGTTTTGAATATCTAAGCCCACTGCTGATGATCCCACCAAATCTGGTCTTCCGCCCGACTCATCAACCACTCCGAACTGAGAAAACCAAATTAGGTTACCGGTATCATCCATCTTGGCGGTAAAACCATCATCTTTAAAATAATTATTCCCGTTAGGCAATAATCCTCTTTGAAAACCTTGCCAGATGAATAAGGTATCTATTGCGTCATATAAATAAAATCCGGGATGCCCTACTTTAGTACTGATTTTGGGAAGAGAATACGGGACTCGTGAAATATGCCCTTTTTTCAGCCACAGAATATTAGCATCTTGAGCCGAAAGGGTCGCCCAATTTGAGAGCAAGAGAATTAGGATAAGTCCGATTCGTTTCATAGCTCATTCTTGAAAAAACAGCTTTAGGGATCAAGCACTTGTCTTGATCCCTAAAACGTATAAAGATACACAAAAAATCTATTCGATTATCACCTTAGCGGTTTTCAAGGCTGTTCCGTTGGTTAAACGGAGGGTATAGACCCCTGCCGATAAACTACTAAGGTCTAATTCTTTCGCTTCACTTTCAATGAAGAATAAGGTCTTGCGCCAAACTTCTTTACCTGTCAGGTCGAATAATTCAATTCTACCTTGTTCCTCCTTGAGTCCTTTGAAGGAAAGATTCAATAATCCTTGTGTGGGGTTGGGATAGACGCTTATTTCCGGACCCTGTTGCTCCGCCTTATTACACTTCCCAATTAATCAAGAGTAAGCAAGTAGGTTGCATATATTCTTCGATGTTAACGGTTACGACAGGGTCTATGCGACGGCAGGCTTGAAGGACGAAACCTTGGATCAGTTCGGGGGGGTAGGGGGTATCGCAGATCATTCGGGCAGTCTGTCCGCCTACTTTTTCATAATTCAGGTTACCTATGGGGTCGGAAAACGAACTGGGACCCGTATAGCGATGCAATAATTGATATAAATTATCTAAATTTTGGAGCATATCCTCCATTTCTTCGGCGGCAAGCGTTTCATCAATCATCGGCAGGGATTGATAGAGTTTCTTACCCATCAATAGGAGTGTACCTCCGCCGATTACCTCTCGAATTTCAAAGAGGCTATCAATTAACTTATTACGGGGATACCATTTATCGGGATGCAGATCGGTGATCCCGTTGCGTAACAACAAACGGATGACACGATCTTTGTACTTCCCTAAAGCGATTAATCCCGCTAAAATGGTACGTCCACTCACCTCTACGGTTGGTTTAGACGATGCGCGTGCGGCGGTACTCATGTTATATGCTCCTCTCTGGTGTTAATTATTTATGTAATATTACAACAAAAGTGTCGTAAGACCAAATTTATTTTGCACATTTTCGCTTATGCCGTCAATCGAATTAAACTTAAATCGTCAATAACGACTAAATTTTTTTGATGTAGGAGGCTTTCCACTAAAGTAAATAAAGGAGAAGCCGAAGCACCCCCGTTTAATGAATCTATCATTAATAATCGCGGAATATCAGCATCGGAGGGCTTAAATTGATGGTCTATTGTCGGAAAATCGGCTGATGATGCAGGCTTTTTGAGTTGCTCGCCCTTAAATGCCCGAAAAGACAGGATACCATCGGTAGAAATAGCGATATTTTTAGGATTCGAGGCTTGATAAATGGTTGCGATCTTTTCGATCCAAGAGGAAAAATCATCGGCTTGGAGTTGGTTTAGAAAATAGATAGGGTAATCAGGCGCATTATTTTGGTCTATAATGAATATTTCGTCATTGATAGCGACGACTCCGTCCCCCATGATGATGATGATGGATTCATCCTTTTCTTTGGAATAAACGGTTAATAGGAAAGTAGATAGTAATTCCTCCCAAGATAATTTTAAGGTAGAGATGACGAAGAGCAGGTTGGAAAATACTTGGTGCAGAATATCGTAAGTATGTTTTCGTAAAGGAGTATCACCTAATTGTGGGGATGTATTAAAAACCAATACTTTTTTCAGGCATTTACCCAGAAGGGTTGATGAAAAATGTGCATCCGTCCCCGAAGAACAGCCGTCGAAAACCGCGCCATAAATGAATTGGTCGGTTTCGTGAAGGTAGAGGAAATCTTCACTGCAAAGGGGATGATTTTCACCCCTTCGACGGACGGTGTAGCTGTTTACGAGCATGGATCAGAATTATAATCGTCAAATATCGGTTAAAGGCTTGGTTTTTGCAATCAAAACGAAATTTCCAATTAACTTTATTGATGATCGCCTATATTTATAGCTATGAGTCTTTCCCTCCGAAATATGATTCGTCATTGGGCTTTTCGATGGATGATTACGCTATCAGTTTGGGGAGTGTTAGGCTATCGGATTCGGCAAGAATTGCATCAATCGGATCATCATTTTGCACTTGCAACGGTTGATGGGTTCTATTTCGGAATCGCAATAGCCCTTTTACCCCTTAATTATTTTTTAGAAACACTTAAATGGAAATGGTTAATTCAACCGATAGAACCTGATTTAGGGTTCAAAGATTGTCTAAAAGCCGTTTTGGTAGGGGCAAGTTACGGCTTATTTACCCCCAATCGTATTGGTGAATACGTCGGCAGATTAGGGGCTATCCAACCCGAAAAACGTTGGCAAGCTGGCGTGGCTACCTTCTGGAATCGCATCACGCAAATGATGGTTACCCTGTGGATGGGAATGAGCGGATTTATCTTTTTGGAAAATCAAAATATAACCAAGTATTATGTACCGCTATTGTTAGGTGTGATGCTGTTAATCTTGATAACGATTGGATACATAGCGATTTTGATTCAAAGTCCGCGATTATTCAATTATTTCAGACGATTAAAGTTTGTACAGCACTACCATTTTTCCCGGAAGTTGTTACAAGGAGCGGAGACTTTATCCCGTCGGATGATGAGCTTATCATTATTTATGGCATTCGTGCGGTATGTGGTATTTTCAGTTCAGTATGCACTGTTATTTTTTTCTTTAGGCGTGAAGGATGATTTTTTCATCATCTATGCTTTAGGGACGCAGGTTTTTTTGATTAAATCTTTTGTCCCTTCGATAGCATTGGCGGAATTGGGCATTCGGGAAGTCATCGCCATTTATGTATTCAAGCAGATCGGTATTTCAACATGGATTGCTGTCCAAGCTACTTTTGCACTGTTTTTGATTAATTTGTTGTTACCGGCAGTGGTGGGGGCTTTCTTTATTCCAGATTGGTTTAAGCACAAAAGGCAACGAAGTTGAAATCTATTGAAATCGAACTCGGTTGAAAAAATAGCATTTATGGATGTTTCAATACGTTGATAACAAAAATGCTTTTACGACTGATAATCATTGGGCTTTCTTAACTTTGCCGGACGGCTAATACTATTTTTAACCTCAACACGATGATATTCATGCGGACTTGGTTTCTATCGCTCTGGGAAATAGTGGTTAAAATATTAACCGGTATCGGCTATTCCTTACCTGTTCAACTGCTGATTAATCATTTACGCCATCATAAGTCGTTGGTCATATTTTGGGTAATCCTGATCCTTTTGGTAACTCAAAATATAACGAAGTCTATGGGGGGGCCTTATCTCTTTTTAGAACCAGAATATTTGAATGAATTTAGTCCCGCCGCGATGTTCATCTTGGGGGTTTCGTTTGGTATATTTTCTTTAGCCTTTCAGCTGACCAGTTATATCTTGGATGGTACGCGCTTTTATTTCTTGGGGGAAGAAGAACAAGCATTCCTGAAATTCAGCCTTAATAACAGCCTATTACCCATGATCTTTTGGGTGATTTATTTGGTCAGCTTCTTTCAATTTCAAAGTAGCAATCCCGAAATGACCACCGGAAGAATGATCGGTTATGCGTCCGCAACGGTGGCGGGGGGAATATCGGTTTCGCTTATTTTCGGCGGTTATTTCTGGCAGACGAATACCGACTTAGGCAGATTGTTACGTCAAACCGTTGCTAAACGACTCATCCCCAAACAGGAAGAAGAAGCGAAACGCTTACTTTATACGACTATCCGCGTGGATTATTTTTTAGCGGCATTATGGAAGATTAAAACCGTACCTAAAAAGGTCTTGGTGGATAAACTCACGCTTTTACGTATTCTGAATCAAAACCACTCTAACGCGCTTTTTGCGGAATTTGTCATTTTAGTCTTATTGATTGTTTTAGGCATTTTTCAGGAAATTCCCTTCGTCCGCATTCCCGCAGGAGCCAGTTTTATGATTTTGTTCTCCTTCGTCATCATGTTAATGGGGGCAGTGGATTATTGGTTTCGGCGGGTTGGCGTGATAACCTTTGCCTTATTCATGTTATCATTGGTGGTCTTGAATCGTTGGGAACTTTTTGTCGGAAAAAATTATGCTTTCGGGTTGAATTATAAGAAAGAACCTGTAACTTATGAATTAAATACGCTTAAAAAAATCGCTACCCCTGCCAATTATAAAAAAGACTACCTCACGACTTTACAAATCCTGCAAAATTGGAAGAAACGCTGGCATGATAAGTACGGTTACAACCGCTTGCCCAAGATGGTCTTCCTCTGTACGTCGGGGGGAGGACATCGCTCGGCAGTGTGGACGATGCGCGCACTGCAACACGCCGACCAACAGATGAACGGACAATTAAAAGATCAAATTGTACTGATGTGCGGCGCATCGGGGGGGATGCTCGGTGCGTCATACTTTCGGGAACAAATGTACCAGCAAACCATGAACCCCAAAATCAATCTTTATGATCCGCAGTATTTGGATAATATTTCCCGCGATTTACTCAATCCCGTCATCTTTAATTTAACCACCAATACCCTCTTTCCTTCCCTGCGCTTTAAGGACAGCACTTTTTGGTATGAAAAAGATCGGGGCTATTATTTTGATGAACAGCTCACCGAAAATATAGATGTATTCGCCGACCGACGTTTACGCGACTATGCCGAACCCGAACGCAAAGCCATTATTCCCATGATGATTTTGTCGCCTTCGATTGTCAATGACGGTCGACAGTTACTCATCTCTCCGCAAAAAATGTCGTTTTTGATGAAGTCAGAAACCTTCAATGATTCTTATAAAAATGAGATTTCGGCAGTGGATTATGCCCACCTCTTTGCGGAACATCAACCCGGAAGGCTTCATTTTGCGACGGCTTTGCGGATGAATGCGACCTTTCCCACCTTATTACCCTATGTGGAACTCCCCACCGAACCGCGCATTCAAGTAGCCGATGCCGGCATGATTGATAATTTTGGTATTAATGTTTCTTTGCGTTTTATGCACGTTTTCAAGGACTGGATTCGTGCCAATACTGCCGGTGTGGTCATCCTTCAGTTTCGGGATACCCAACGGGAAGCACCCATCCTACCCGACGAACCCCGAACGGTCATGGGTAAATTAGGCGATACTTTCGGGGGTACTTATTTGGCTTTTGCGGAAGGGAAAGACTTTTTTAATGACCAACTGTTAGAATACGCGAAAGATTGGTTCCCGAACCGGTTTAATGTCGTTGACTTACAATATTTACCTAAGAAAACCTTTGAAGAGGCGGCTCTCAGCTTTCACCTGACCCAGCGCGAAAAGCAAGACGTACTCAATTCCATTCATCACCCCGAAAACGAAAAAGCCTTTAAGGTTTTGAAAGAGCTATTGCGATAGGCGATATTTAATTATTTTTGCCTCTTATCTCTTAAAAAACGATGAGTATCATTAAGGTTGAGAAATCCATTTTAATTAAAAAACCAATAGAAGAGGTGTACGCCTTCGCAGTGGACTATACGGTTGCCCATACGTGGCAGGACGGTTTAATATTGTATGAAAAACTAACGGAAGGTGAGATCGGGGTAGGCACGAAGTTCAAGCAAAAATATAAAGAAGGCTATGAATTAGACATCATCGTTACCGACATAGAACCCAACGCCCATTATGCCTCAACGATTGAGCATAAATTAACCACTTGCCAGTCCCGTTCCGAATTCAAACCCTATGCCGGTGGGGGTACGATGCTCAAAAGTCATTTTACGATGAAACTCAAAGTATCGCTATTGGATGCGATGAGCTTTATCATTGAACCGACCGTCAACCGAAAACAGCGCGCCAGTTTGGAAAACTTGAAAAAGGTGCTGGAAGCCATGAAATAAATTAATCCCAATCAACTAACATGGAAACTAAAACCCATTGGGAACAAATTTACAGCCAAAAGTCCACCAATGAGATGAGTTGGACGCAGGAACGCCCCGACGTATCGTTGCAACTTATCAGTCAGTGCGGGCTTGATAAAGATGCCGCGATCATTGACGTAGGCGGAGGCAGGTCAACCTTAACTTCTTTTTTAATAGCGGAGGGATATACGAATTTATCCGTGTTGGATATTTCGGGTGAAGCCTTAAATAAGTTGGCGGAAAACTTAGGGGCAAAAGCAGAAATCGTTACCCGTATTGAAAGTAATATTTTGGAGTTCATTCCCCCGCAAACCTATGATCTTTGGCATGACCGCGCCGTCCTTCATTTTTTAACGAATGAATCGGATGTGGCGCAATATCTTTCCGTCCTCAATACAGGTTTGAAGTCGGGCGGGTATCTGGTTTTGGCTACTTTTGCTTTGGATGGTCCTGAGAAATGCAGTGGTTTACCCGTTCAGCGATACGGTTCAGCGGAGCTGACAACTTTGTTAGGTAACGACTTTGAAGCCCTTACTTTTGAGCAGGAAATCCATCATACGCCTTTCCAAACGAAGCAGTCCTTTCAATACGGCTTGTTTCGGAAGAAATAATATTTACAAAAGCATCTTGTTCATATAAATACAAAACCGCCTTTATCGGATGATAAAGGCGGTTTACTACAATAAAACAGTCTCTAAATCACATTAGAGAACAATAGCGGCAACTATAGCTATTAATAGTATCCAAAGCAAGATCGTAAGACTGGAAGCGATAATACCTATTATGCCGAAGATTTTACTATCTTCTCCACGCACTAAGGAGATGATACTGAATACCAAGCCTACTATGGCAAGACCAAGCCCAATAAAATAGAGCCAGACAGTTAACAAACTTAGAATTCCAAGAACCATCCCGATAATTCCGAAAGTATTACCCCCACCTTTCGGGCTAAGTTTGCCACTCTTTTTCAACTCTTTTTTGAGTTGGATCATTTTCCGAGCGGTCTTGATTTTGTCCTTAAAGGACATTTCTTTGAAATCTTTACCCAATACCGGTAAACGATCTTTCAAAGCCGGTTTTACCGGTTGTTGTAATTTAGTTCTGGCAGGTTCGGTAGTTGTGCCTTCCGTAGGTTGGGAAGCAACAGGAGGGACGACTTCCGTTTCGGGCATACCTACCGGAGCAACGGATTGCACGGTACGGTCAGCAGGTACTACTTCAATAGCAGAACGGCTAAAAGGCACTACTGACGGCGTTAAAGTAGGATTAGATTTAACTACTAAACCTTCAGAGGCTTGGGTTGAGGGAATGAATGCAATCACTGCAAACACCCACATCACAAATTTGAATAAATGTTTCATACACCTTTATCGATTAAAGTTAAAAGTTGTCGCAAAAATAACAAAAACTTTATTCCACACCGAAAAAAAATAAAAAAATTTGGCATTAATAATCAAAACCCTTTACTATAGCAGTAAAGGGTTTTGATTAACTAAGAAATATATCGAAGTTTCAAGTTAAAAAGAGAAAAACTTATCGCTATCAATATAGCTATCCGTACCGCTGATGATTAGTACCCAAAAATCGATAAAGGGAACAATGCCAAATATACCACAGACCGTAATCACATACCAAATAGCCATTACGGGGGAACTGCCTAAATAAATTCTATGAATGGCACACCATCCTAAAAGCCAGCAAAGGATTACAGCAGTAATTTGCTCGCTATCCTTAGGAGCGATGCTCGTTTTTACCATTCCGTTGACTTGGTTGAGGTCTAAACGGGAGATTTGATCCATAGCCGCGTCGTAGGTGATCGCCTGCACTTCGGTAGCACCGGCAAACATTGTTTCCACTACCACGTCGTTGACGTAAAACTCACTCGCCATTTCCATACCGGCAACGTTTGCTTTAACGGAAAAACAGGTCAAAAGGCTGAACAACAGTCCGAGAAAAAGGTGTTTCATACTGTTTGATTAATAAATTTAGTTGAAGTAAAGATTTAGGGTGCTAATTTAGTCATTAGTTTTGTTTAGGCAACAGCAATATCGTTACATCGCAGATCAAGATGGAAAAAAAAGTGATACTTACGATTGCCGGCTCGGATTCGGGGGGCGGTGCCGGCATTCAAGCCGACCTGAAAACGATAGAAGCCTTTGGTTGCCACGGCGTTTCGGTCATCACGGCGATCACGGCACAAAACCTTTCCGGGGTAAGCGGTGTGCATCCTGTCCCCGAAGCGATGATTACCCGCCAATTAGAAGCCGTCTTTATCGGATTTGAGATTGATGCCGTCAAAATCGGAATGCTGGCAACCGCTCCGATCATTCAGACGATTCATCAGTTTTTTGATAATCTTGATAAAAAAGTTCCTATTGTTCTTGATCCCGTGATGGTGGCTACGTCGGGCAGTCGCTTATTAGCCGATGAAGCCGTTGAAGCACTGATACAATTTGCCTTAGCTCATGCTACGCTCATCACCCCCAACACGGATGAAGGAAGTGTGCTTACCCGACACACCGTTCGTAATGCAGAAGAATATGAATTATTAAAAGAGTCTTTGATGCAACAGTTTCCGAAAATGAATATTTACTTGAAGGGCGGACATGCCAGCCGTTACACCGAAACGTGTATTAATTACCTCATTACTTCCGGTAAAATCCAGCCCTTTTCCCATGAAATGCAGGGTTCGGGGGAATATCACGGCACGGGCTGTACGCTTTCCTCGGCTATCGCTTGCTTGTTAGTGTTGGGCTATAATTTACCTCAATCCGTAGCAGGAGCAACGCAATACGTTGGCTTAGCCATCCAAAGCAGTCCCGCGAATATCTATTCCAATAACATCAAGGTGCTTAATCACCGCATCCGTGAGGCAGAAATGAACCAACTGATCCATTCATTAAAAGGGATTGCATAACCGTACCGAAAGAATTATCTAATTTTGGGCGCATAAACGCAGTTTATCGGATGAAAGTATCGGCTATCGGCTTAATCGGAGTTTTATTGTTGCTTCTTTCCTGTTCGGGAACGGAACAACAGACGGTTTATTACGAAAATACTAAGAAAGTCAAAGAGACTTACGAACAGACCACCGGTGAACCACCTCTCAAGCATGGTAAGGCTTCCTTGTATTACTTGAATGGTAAAATTCAGCATGAAGCCGAGTATCAAAAGGGTGCGTTATGGTCAGTGCAAGCCGTCTTCGATACTGCCGGTAAAAGTCTCCATGATAAACCCATCCAAAACGGTAAAGGAATACTTCCTATTTATGATGGTTCGGGTAATCGAATCGCAGAACTGAGCTACCTTAACGGTCGCTTGGAAGGTATTAGCAAATATTATGATAAAGGTTCATTAATTGCTCAAATCCGCTATCAGGCAGGTCAGCCCGACTTGGTCGCCAACGAATACCAAAATATTGCTGAAAATGAGTCTTCCTCTGAAAGTGATACCGTTAAAAAGAAAGAGGCATCCAAAGAGCAAGTCAGCGTTACGGGCTTTGACCCCAAACAGTCGGACGAACTGATGGTTTTACTCCAAAAGAAAGCCTATGCCGAATTGCACGCTAAAGGTTCTAAACAATACCGGGCAGAAAATCCGTTGGCAAGCCTGACCCGATACCTTAATTTATGTAATGAATATTACGGCGGAATCAAAACCTACCGCATGGAGGGCTACCAAATCAAATCTGTGAGGGGATTAGGGGAAGTCTTAGAAGTCGTGTATGAATGTACTTTCAACTACGGAAAAGGGATGGTTACGCTCAATTTTTTTAAGGAAGGCGACCGCTTTTTGATCGGAAATGTGGACTACATGGCGGCGGATTACACTCCTGTGATTCAAGTTACACGGATGGCTACCCCTGTCTTGGAAAAGATGAAGTCTAAAGACTATGAAGCCATCTACCAAAACGCGGCGACTTTATTCAAATCCAATACTCCGATTACGGATTTCCGCACGCTGACGGGAGAACTCGCCAAAGCGGGTAACTTGGAATCCTATGAGTTGTATCAGCATCATATCGCCATGTTTGAGGGTAAATTGAAAGTTGATGTGGTTTATAAAGTAAAAATTGCCGGTAGAGAAACGGGATTGATGCTTGCATTTATAGAAGAAGCAGGCGGTTATAAACTTTTATCCTTAAACTTGTAACCGAAAACCACCCGAAGTACCATGAGCCGTATCGAGATTTACCTCAAATCCATAGAATGCCTCCGTTTGCAAGAGCATTACGACGATGAACTGTATTGCTATGTCTTTTCGATGAGTGAAAAAGGCGAGATGATCTCTGAAAATCGTTTCCCGGAATCCGGTATCTGGAAATTCCATCATGGTGAGCGCATGGAGGTAAATCAACTCGTTTATACGCATCAGTCGGGAAGCATTAGCTTCTTGAATTTCCTATTTTTGGAGGAAGATGTACCCGTTTTTGCGCGCGGTTTTGCCGAAAAAGTACGTGATTGGGTTAAACACGGCTTGCCGGAACTGGTGGATGATTGTTTGGGTTCGATTTTGTTGGCAATTTCCGCCGATAATCGCTTGGAATGGAAAGCCAGCCTTAACACGGTAGAATTTCAAAACAGTGCAATCAAATCGATGCGTCCCTTCGTGATTGTAAATCCGGGTAAGTATCAATATAGTCTTGTCTTTGAGGTAAAAGAGTCGGAATAAGGTTACACACAGCATCGTAAAGGCTAATAATGACGCTTGGGATAAAAAGATTAGTGCTAATCAACCAAACGCTAATAAAAGACTACCGCATCCGTTAACTTTGCTTTTTATTGCGGGATGAATCCATTATCAACGCGGATACCCTTTTCGGGATCATTTATCAGTTGTATATTCATATTATTCTTTTGGGGGTGCTTTATGTTCCTTTCAGTATCCTTTCATGTGGTATTGGATAGTCTGTTAACGGGTATGAAAATGAAAGTCATCCTATCTGATTATATCAGCCCGACCGATGCCATCGCCTTACAAGAACATATCCGCAAACAACCCTACGCCTCCTCCGTCAAGTATATTTCCAAAGAGGAAGCGATGAAATCCTTTGATCGAACGGGTGATTCCTTCAAAGATGCGATGGATGGAGTTAATCCGCTGCCGGCAGTCATCCAAGTTCAGCTGAATAGCAAATACGTCTCGCCCGAAAATGTGGAGACCATCGGAAAAAAGCTCTTGGAACGCAATCATGTGGTCGAAATTTACTATCCCATCAAGCAGATTGCCGCTATCATGGATAACTTAGAGAAAATCCAATGGATCACTTTAGGGCTGGGAATTGCACTGACATTGGTGGCTTTGCTCCTGATTATCAATACTATTCGCTTAGCGATTTACTCCAAACGATTGCTCATACGTAGTATGCAGTTGATTGGGGCAACGAAGGGCTTTATCCGCCGTCCATTCTTGAGATTGGGGACAATTCAGGGATTATTAGCAGGCTTGATTGCATCAGGGATGATTTTAGGTATATGCCTTTTTTCAACTTTAAGCGGGTTTTTCAACCTGAGTCTGATTTTGGAATCGTGGCAATTTCAAGCCCTGCTGGGGGGATTGGTGGTTTTCGGTTTGTTGTTGGGATACTTCAGCAGTCGCATTGCCGTCAATCGCTTTTTGGATCGCAATTTGGACGCACTTTACGCTTAAAGTACCCCAACGATTGAAATAGATTTTTTTATTTGACGATTGCTTCAACCAAACGCTGTTTCCCTCCATCGAAACTGTATAGGATGATGCGTCCGTTTGACAACTGCATGGAATTTCGTGGAGCAAACATTTCGCCGTATGGTTTGTTGTTATAAACCGTTTGGGTAGAGACTTTGCCGGCGGGGTCTATTGACGTACAAATGATGTCCGCATTATTCAAATTACCATCATTTAATTCACAGATGTTATCTTCGTTCTTTTTACCGGTACCGGCACATCTGTTGTGGAATAGATAAAGGTTTCCTTCATGATAAGCGGGAAATACTCCATTATAACTATCAGGAAATCCAACCGTTAAATCTTGCCAAATAGGTACTCGTTTCGTCCAAGCTATCGTTCCCGAAGGGTCAATATGGGTAACGATCACATCAAAATTTAGGTGGTGGACGAATGCCCCTTGGCTTCCGACAACTCTTGTGGCAGCTATTTCTGTAATAATAGTAGCACTCATGTCATCATGAATTAACACTTCAGTATCATCACCTATATATCTACGATTACCACCCCAGGTAACTATGGCAGTTTCATTTTGCAGTTTTTGCAGTTCAGTAAACGCTTTTGCATAGTCTTTTGACTGCTGTTTTGTTTTATTAACGGCATCAATGAGCATCTTTTCTACCGGAATGGTTTGAATGACTTCTTCGGTACGATCCTTTAAGTTGAATCTACGATATACGTACCCGTCATAAGCCATTGCGGAAGGGTTAAAACTCAAGCCTGCGGTGATAAAATAATCTTCCGTAAAAGTACTACCATTTCCAAAATAGACCGAACCACTTTTAAGTTCAGGTTTTAATTCACCTTCTATGGTTAAATCGGATTGATCCGGAGTAATACTAATTACCACTTGATCCCTGGCATTCTTACCGGTTTTGCCTGTGCTTTGAATGAATAATTTACCTTCTTCAGTTAAAAAGCCCGGCATTTTTTTCTTAATCCCTAAAGCCAACTTATTGTCATAAGTCTGCTGTTTTTCCAGTTTTAGGTTTTTGTCGAACCATGACACATGAAGTTTTTGGTTGGCAGTGACTTTAGTTTCGGATTTTGAAATTTTTTGTACGGACTGGATGATCTCCTCTCGACCAACAAAAGCAAGTCGTTTACTATCCGGTGATACCCAGATAGCCCAGTTATTACGTCCAAAACCAATACTCGAACTCAGTTCGGCTGTGTGTAATGGAATTTCATTACCCATAGTCAAGTTTGAAATATTAATTTCAACTAAAATTACTTTAAAGAAAGCAAACCCGGTAGTGTCAGAACGGTAGTTTGAATAAATAAAACTACTACAATACGAATCATATTCTTTTTCGGTCTTAGATAATTTGCGACTTTCATTTCTACCTATACAGACAAAATAATATTTGCCGTTGAAAGCTAATAAATTACAGCCGTCAAAACCTTTCGGTAGATCGGCTTTCCTTTCCTTTTGCACTTCATTCATGCTCTTATCACAGATATACAGAAAACTTGTTCGGTCGCTCATCGGAGTTAATTGCTTTCCTCGCTTAAAAACTAGAATACTGCCATCCGGTAAGGATAATAAGTCCGGTTCAGTAATAGGGTTATATCTGGTAGGCGGTGCGCTAAAGGCTTTACCTTGAATGGCTGTAATCTTCTGGGCGTAAGCTGAAGAAACACAAACGAACAGCCCCAACAGAAAAACGATTGATAGCTTCATGTGAAATTTAAGTAAAGTGATAAATCGGAGGCAAATATAAAAAAAAAAATATGTATTTTTCGGACTGTTAGCGAAAATGAATGAGAAAAAATTACTCAAACCGATGAATTGAAGCCCTATTTGATGCGCATTCATGCGTCTTTTTGAAATAGCTTAACAAAACCGACTTTCTTTTTTCCTTAACATTTTACTAACTTTGTAGTTGCTTTCAAGCATATCTTACAGACACAACTTCATTTCACACGGCGGGGTATGGAAAAAAAATCAGTGTTAGATCAGTGGATCAAGTATGAGAAGGTCATCATTCCCTTTTTCACCTTTTGCTTTATCGGACTGAGCTATTTTCTGGCGGACTTTATCAACCTGTATTTAATGGAACGCTACGGCAGGTTTGTCCACTTGGTAACCAAAGCCGACGGCTATATCCCTTTCCTACCGGAATTTGTATTTGCGTACATTACCTACTATTTCTACCCGTTTCTGATTATGGTGGTGGTACGCAAACGGGAAGCCCTGTATCTGGGTGCATTATCGTTCATCATCTTGCAGATTATATCGCCGATTTCGTTTATTTTGATCCCTTCCAAGATGATTCGTCCATTTGTCGAAGCTGGTGTTGGAATTGAATTCGACTTGGTACGCTTGATCTATTCGATAGATTCGGGCTTTAATCTGCTCCCCAGCTTACATGTAGCGCATACTACCTTAGTAACGCTGATGTATTTTTATACGCGACATACTTGGCGATACGGCGTTGCGGTGATTACCTTTTTTATCTGCTGTTCGACCGTTTTAATTAAACAGCATTACTTCATTGATATTCCTTTCGGACTCCTTTTTGCCTTCGGTTCTTTCACGGGAGGTTTGAGTTTGGCTAAGATTTTAGAGAAACCCCTTCATTTGGAGGAAGGTGCATTTCGATTACGAAACATCGAGCGGGGCTAAGAAAATTTCTCAAACCGGAATCTGGATGTATGATGAACTTGCCCCTTTTCCCCGCTGGAAATTCTCAGATTTATACAAAAGGGTTAAGTAACTGCAAATGCGGAATCATCTTAAAATCATCTGTATTTCGTGTTATTAAGGTAAGGGTATGTGTCAAAGCAGTAGCGGCGATGATGGCATCAGGAGTTTTAATTTTGTACTCTTGTTTCAGTTGAATGGTTTGCTTAACAATTGGTGGAGTTAATGGATAAATATAAGCATGATTCAAAAAGTTAAGAGCAAGTTTGAAATGACTGGAGTTTTCCCGAAAACCGGAAAATCCTAAAAACTCAATTTCAGATATAACCGATACTCAGAAATGATGATCCATAGCAAGTGAAACTTGTCTTTCCTGCTCCTCATCCAATCCATTCGTCAGGTAATAGATAAGTATATTAGTATCTATTAAATATTTTAATCCCATTCGGTTCTTGATTGTTGTAAATATTCTAATAGAGATTCCTTTTGACCTTCTAAAACCCCAAGAAATGACCGTATATTATTTTTTTTGCCGGAGTTCGGCTCATCAGAAATAAGGCTATGGATTAATTGGATTTTTTCCCATTCTTGAATGGGAACGATGACCGCTTCTTTATTTCCGGTATCATCGTAAATGTATTTTAAGTGCGAGAACATATTTTTGATTATGAGTTATTTGGTATCAGGATTTACAAAAATAATGGATTTTTAGGATGCTTACATTCAGTTTAACTAAAAATATAACTTTTATATATATTTAATCATTTATTGCAGTTTGGGGATTCAAGTAGTTGTAATACCTTTAGTGAATCGATGTTTCGTACCGACTTGGTTTTTTTCATACGAAAAAGATACCACATAGCAGAACGTTTACTCCAACTAATAAATTCTTTACAATTAATTAACAATAAATCACCACATGTTAAAATTAATACAAATAAAATCATTTGCGCCATCAGGCATGAATACTGCCTGTGGAAAGCGAATAGCAAAAATGTGGATGAAGGATACCGACTTTTCAAAAAAAGGTCGTATTTTGCGCAACCTTTCATCAAAACCCCATCAAGAAGTGCATTTTTGATTACTTCTTAGTCGGTAGGTATGGCTCATGTTATCTTAAAATTCTTCTTATTATTTGTCCTCTTCGGACTGACACAGTTCCCTTTGGAGGCAATCGCGTGCCGTTTTTGCGGTCGGGGGGAGCATTATGCCCATAACGATACCACAGAAGAAGCCGACCATCCCCGAATCAAAAAGAGCAAAAAGCAGGCCTTTCATGATTCTTTGATGAAAACTTTTCCTTATCACTTCAAATTTCATAAAGGCAACCGCGTTAATCAAGCCTATCCGACCTCCACTTTTTCAGGACGCAGGATAGATCAATGGAGTGTGGATTTAGCCGCCACGAAGGACACCTTCCGCATCTTTTTAAGCGATTCTTTCTTTACTTCCCGCTTCGCAATCCCTATTAAAGGCGACGTAACGTCCGATTTCGGTCCCCGAAACCTGATGGGAGGCACATTCCACTACGGTTTAGACGTTAGCCTGCGGATCGGTGATTCTGTCCGGTCTGTGATGGATGGAGTGGTTCGTATCGCGCGGAATGATGTGTCCGGCTACGGTAATTTCGTTGTCGTTACGCATTATAATGGTATTGAAAGTCTGTACGGGCATTTATCCGAACATCGCGTAAAAGAAGGGCAAATCGTAAAAGCCGGCCAGGTGATTGGCTTAGGCGGGAGTACGGGCAGGAGTACGGGACCCCATCTCCACTTTGAATTTCGATTCATGGGCGAAGCCTTCGATGCCGAACAAATCCTCAACTTCAAGCGGGGTAAACTTTTGGCACACACCGTTGAATTAGATAGCTCGTGGTTCGGACACCGTAAGGGTAAGTTCAGTCGTGAATATCACCTCGTTAAGCGGGGGGAAACGCTGAAACAGATTGCAGATAAGTACCGGAAGAAAGTTTATGACGTTGCCAAACTGAACGGCTTACCACCCGAGAGTACCATCGTTCGTCCCGGCAAACGCCTCCGAATCGGCTAAGAACCTTAATCCATTAGTGGGAAAATAATTCTAAGATAGGCTACAAATTTCGGCTTTCATTCGGATTAAAGGCTATTTTTGCCCCGATTTAGGTAACGCCTCTGTGAAAAAAATCACCATCGCCATTGACGGTTATGCCGGTTGCGGTAAAAGTACCACTGCCAAAGCCATAGCCCAAGCCTTAGATTATGTGTACATTGATTCGGGAGCGATGTATCGGGCTTTTACCCTCTTAGCCGACCGAAACGGTATTGCCCCAACCGATGAAAAGGGTTTAATTGGACTCATCCCTCAAGCGCAAATCAGTTTTATTCCCGCCGATAATGGTTCAGGATTTGAAGTAGCCTTAAATGGTCTTTCGGTAGAAAAAGAAATTCGAAGCCTTGCTATCAGTGCCGGGGTAAGCGAGGTCAGTGCCGTGAAGGAAGTCCGACAGGCTTTAGTTCGTCTACAACAAGAGATGGGGCAGGGAAAAGGCGTGGTGATGGATGGGCGCGATATTGGCACGGTCGTCTTTCCAGATGCCGAGTTGAAGGTCTTTATGATGGCGGACTTGGAAACCCGGGTCATCCGTCGTAAAGCCGACCTGATTGCGCGCGGAATAGAGCAAAGCGATGCCGAAATCCGGGAAAATCTACTCCACCGAGACCATTTAGATACCACCCGTGCCGAAAGTCCCCTCCGTCAAGCCCCTGATGCCCTCGTTTTGGATACCACCGGACTCCGCTTTGAAGACCAAGTTCAGCAGATATTGCTTTGGGCGAAGGAGTGCTTTTGATGAGTTATTGCTATAAATTAATAGGGATCATTTTTGATAGATGTAGAGCGTCGGACCATAATCTTGTTCGCCACTGACATATTCTATTTCGATCTTTTTATCAGGAAATACTTTCTGAAAGTACATTGACCAAGCATTTTGAAGGACTTGGGCAAGTCTATCAAAAACAGAGTCTTCTATATCAGGTTCACAATGACTAAAAATATCATATATATGAACATGATTAATCATAGCTTCTATGGCACGTCTATCATTTCCGAAATTTAGTCTCCAAGTCTGATAGGTATTTTCATCAAACCTAAATTCAAAGAATATACAATCGTCTATTTCGATAAATTTAGGAAAGAATAGTTCACTTAAGATTAAGACATCTTCCGGATGAATATTGTAATCAATATAATCCCAAATGTTGAGATCAGCAGAAGAATCCAAACTACTTTTCCAATCTTGGTATTTATTTAGGTGGTTTAAGTCCATGTTAATTCGGTTTTTGTTGAGAGCTTCACCAGAAAATAATTCCCCGCTCACTGCAAACGGGGAATATTATGAATAAAAATAGTTAACTTACATCCTCTCCACCACTACCGTCAAACCTTGCCCGACTCCCACACAGAGGCTCGCCAACCCGTAACGGACGCTCCTGCGACGCATCTCATACACCAAAGTCGTCATCAGCCTTGCCCCCGAACAGCCCAGCGGATGCCCCAAAGCGATTGCTCCACCGTTGACGTTCACGATGTCGGGATCAAAACCCAATTCCTGTACACAAACAAGACTCTGCGCGGCGAAGGCTTCATTCAGTTCCACCAAACCGATGTCTGAAACCTTTAATCCCGCACGCTGGAGGGCTTTTTGCGAAGCGGGAACGGGACCAATACCCATATACGCGGGATCAACCCCTGCCGAAGCCGCCACCACCACCCGCGCCAAGGGCTGAAAATTATATTTTTTGACCATGCTTTCATCCGCCAGAAGCAGAGCCGCCGCGCCATCATTGACCCCCGAGGAATTACCCGCCGTAACACTCCCACCTTTCCGAAAAACAGCCGGCAACGTCGCTAATTTCTCCAAAGTGGTGGAAGGACGCGGATGCTCATCTTGGGAAACGATGATCGGGTCTTTCTTTTTTTGCGGGACGGAAACGGATGCCAACTCGTCATTAAACTTACCTTCGGCGTGGGCTTTGGCGTAGTTTTGCTGGGAACGATAGGCGAATTGGTCTTGATTTTCACGGGAGACGCTGTATTTTTCGGCAACATTTTCCGCCGTCTCTCCCATCGAATAAGGGTGATGCGCCGCCGCGAGTGCCGGATTGGTGAACCGCCAGCCTAACGTTGTGTCATAGATTTCAGGTGTTCGGTTGAAGGCTTCGGTACTTTTGGCTAAGACAAAGGGCGCGCGCGACATGCTTTCTACTCCGCTTGCCACATAAAGGCTTCCTTCGCCCGATTTGATGGCGCGATAGGCTTGTACCACCGCCTCTAATCCCGAAGCACACAGGCGGTTAACGGTTACGCCCGCCACATGGATCGGATAACCCGCCAAAAGTAAGGACATTCGGGCTACGTCACGGTTGTCTTCTCCCGCTTGGTTGGCATCGCCGGCAAAAACCTCCTCAATATCAGCGGGATCGAGGTTGGGGTTACGGGTTAAAAGAGCCTTGAGGACGTGCGCTAAAAGGTCATCGGGACGCACGGCACTCAGCGCACCGCCATACGCACCGATAGGGGTACGACAGGCATCTATGATAAAAACTTCTTTCATATGCTAAAAATAATAAGGAGGGCGTTACTGATCCCTATGCCCGCTAAGAAAACATTTTTCCGCCGGATAAAAAAATCCCCACACAGTAGCGTATGGGGATGGTCGGTTAGAAGTATATGGTTGTATTCGGAAGCCACGCGCGTATCTTGGCTTTCTCGACTTCAGAGATGGGGCAATTATAAAGATATAAAATTCTGAGATTATTTCTGAGGTTAGCAATTTCAGGGGGTAAGCTTCGAAGTGAGCGACAATAAGAAAAACTCAACATGTTTAATTGAGTAAGATTACCAATTTCTGAAGGTATATTTTGTAATGAAGCACAACTGTTAAAGCCCAAATTACGTAATTGAGTAAGATTACCAATTTCCGGAGGTATTACACTTAGTAGGTTAGATCCCTCCACAGAGAAAGACTCTAATCGGGTGAGAGTAGTAAGCTCAACAGGGATACTTGTCAATGAACGACAATCGAGAAGGTTTAAGTGTTGTAATTGAGACAAAGTATCAATTCTTGCAGGAAGTTGACTATATGCGCCGCCATTAATAGCCAGATAAGACAATTTATCCAGATCAAGAATCTCAATCGGAAAATTTGAAAAAGCCCCTGTTATGTTTAAATATTTCAAGGATTTGAGATTCTTGAAAGTAGAAGGCAGTTCAAAAAGGGAACTCTCTCTAATTATTAATTTCTGTAAATGGCTTAGTTTGCTAATTCTATCAGGTAGTTGATTCTCGGTGTAATTGTTAATCTCTAATCCCTGCAAATAACTTAATTCACAAATCATATTAATGACAGATGAATTAACTCCGTAATTATTTCCCACAAATCCGACATTGTTTAAGCAACCCAGTAATCCGAACGATTTTCGAAACAAAGCGAGATTAGTAGCATCAACAATTCTTGCGCTACGTCCTCCATATGTTTCATCCTCATTTAAGTTTTCGATGTATTCAGAAATCACCATGTCAGAACAAGAACCGAGAGCGTAAAATGTTCTGGATAACCCACAGTGTTGACAGACTTTACCGATAATTATAACGTCAACACTCACAACACAATTCGTCATATTCGTTGCTCTTACATAACCTGTCAACTTGTATTGTTCAGGGAGATGTGTAAATGACGGAGACCCTTGCCAAACTATACTATCTAAAGAATACTCCATATTAACCGGTGTATTTTTTTCACCGATAACAGAGGCAAATAGTTGAAGGGAATCACCATTTGCAATGCCTACCGCACGAATGGGAATAAAATCTAAATTTGGAACAGTAGATGTCTGATCTTCCGGCAGGTTAGGTGCTAATTCGTGCCGTTCTTCAGAAGATTTGGTATAAATACTAATGGGATACGGAAAACCCGCCGGTATCCACCGACGATAAAAGCCGGTATGGTCCGCTTCTGCAGGCATGTTGTCAGCATAGACTATGCCTCCTTTAGCAGCATTACCTCCGCATAGTGTTAGATACCCCTCCACCCAGGCGCGCTTTCCGGGCCAGTCGCAATTCCATGAGGAAAAGTGTGAGACTTCGCCGATGTAGGTATTGCCATGCTTGGTGGTGAAGCCTTCTTCTTTCCAGATGGATTCTTCTTCGTCATAATGCCATAGGGGCATGGTGGGAAGGGCTTTTTCCTCCTGTTCTTCGGTAATTTGGAACGCTACTTGGGCTTTCTTGCCCGGAGCTAAGTTGAGCGGTTGGTTGTTATCGCCTCGCAGTTCACAACCGAAAAAGCCATAGGAATAAAGGACGCGCGTTTCACCTTCCGAATTAATCGCCAGAAAATCACCGCCCGGCATCCGCTCTCCAAAAAGGGGATCACCCGGACGCGCTGATTGGATACACGCCTTAACCGTACCCGTGTAAGGTAAGCGGGTACGCTCATCGATGATACTGTTTTCGGGCAACTGCACGGTAAAGGCAGTATTTCCCAATAACATGCCGTCCCTGCCATTGAAAGTATGCGTAACCTTAAACTGATCCATCAGTACCGAACAATATACAGTATCGGCTTGGGTGGGATGAAAACCGACCGTCCGTGTCAGGAAATCACGATGTTCTACTTTGACTAAAGTACGCTCTTGCCGCGCAAAGGTTAGGTAGTAGCGTCCATGATTATCCGTTTGAGTAGTTTGTCTTCCAACGGTTACCTGTGCTTGAGCAACGGGGCGCAAGAATTCATCATAAACTTTACCACTAACTACTGCATTAAAAACCAAGTCACCTTCATTCAAAGTAGTAAATTCCAATTCACCCGACCATTTGGAGGATTTATTTTCAGAACCTTGTGTCTGACAATCAGTACAAAGGGTACGTAGTCGTACCATGTAGCGTGTATTGGGTTGCAGATTACGCAATACAGTAGACCGATTTTCCGCACAAATCAGGACTTCCGACCACTGGGTTGCGGCAACGGTAGTATTTATATCTGTTTGTACAAAGTCCAGTAAACGGGATATTCGTGTGGTATCTGTGCCTACTTTAGTTAGGCGATGGGATGCGAGGGCATAACTAACAACCACACCCGCCGCATCCGGTAGGTTTTCCCAGAAGATCGTTGCCTGATTTTCACCGATGGAACGAATCCCTATACGTCTTGGGGCAGAAGGTTGACTTTCAGCACATAATCGGCTTTGGGTCAAAAATCCCAAACTTGTAGGTGCGTAGGGACTAAAGACGGCTTTAGAAATACATTTCGAGCGTACCTGAACTTCGTATTCGATACCTTCCCGCAAGGATTGCAAGCGATATTGATCTTTGTTGGCAGGTAAAATGGGGGATGTGTTCCAGGTAGTAGTATTTTTTTCTCGCCATGAAACTTGATAAACGTAATGGTGACCCAGTTGTTGCCAAGAAACGATGGCACTATTCGCTTGAATATCAGTAAAGCGGACGTTCGTCGGGAACGGTTCACAAGCCCAAGCCTCAAAAATGAAGCAACAACCGATAATGAAGCTCAACAAAAAATGGTAGAAAACACGCATAACTGTTTTGAAAATCAAGGTAGAATTGCAAGTTTAATTCTATATTTTCAAATTTCCAAGCGAATCGGCTGATTTTTTCTTGGATAAAAACTAAATTCTTTTGCCGAAACGACAATAAAACATCAAGACCGTTAGAATTCAACAAAGAAAACCGCTGAATCATCGTTTTTCTTTATCTTTGCCGGAAATAGCGAATATTGAAAAAGTGGCACAGGTAAGATTTTTTGAAGACCCGGAATTCCTTCGGAAACAGACGTTTTTTCTGCTGGGGGCTATGGTTTGCGCCCTGATGATGTTATTTTCACCCCTTTATACGCTACAAAGCGCAGTAGGAGGCGTGAATATATCCAAAGCCTTCACTATAACGGGTGTCATCACCGCCCGACAGATCGAAGGCATCACCGATAACCTCAATTCCACCAATATGTGGACGAATATTTCGTATTTATTAACACTTATCTTAGCCGGAGGGTGTTTGGCAAGCCTCTTTCTTTACAAAAAACGCAAGCAACAGGCATCCATTGGGCGGGTATTAGCCTTGATATTCTTATTAATTCCCGGGGCATCTTATATGGCGGGTAAAGAATTTGCCGCATCCGCAACGGGTTTGAGTTTAATGGTATCGTATGGCTGGGGGTTGGTCTTTTCGTTAGCAGGGATGGGGTTGGCATTCTATGCCGCTCACTTAATCATTCAAGACCAAAAAAAGATCAAAGCGGCCAGTCGGTTGTGGTAACTTTTGAACGCCCATTCGAGCCTATATTGATGAATTTAGTTATGAATAACGCATGAATTTATTATTAAATTTCCGATAAAACCAGATCACTCATTTTGAGTATGGGTTTTATTTGTTCACTTAACTTATTTTCAGACGGTTTTGATATTTATTCACTAAAATACAGTTAGATTTTATGAATAATTCGGACATTATTTATCAAAATTCACACATCAAGTTTTACCCGTTCTGATACCTTTTGCGACTGAACGTTCCGTTAAGCCGGCTTAATTTTTTCGCAATAATTGCCAATCTTATCTTAAAATTGGGCTTAAAAATTTAACAAAATTAATTCAATGATTAAATACATGATTGAATAATTATTTATTTGTAATTCATTTTTAGGGTGGGGGGATTTTTACCCTAAGCCGCTATCTTTGTCGTATGAAAAGTGATTGCGATAAATGAAATGTAAATTGATTGAGACATTGAATTTTATTTATAATAAATATTATTCATGTATTGTTTGTGGTCTTTATGTAAATATAGCACATTTATACACATGAAAATTTTTATATAAAAATCTCGTGCGTATTAAATTTGAACGGTCATTTTGGGTTAGTGAATCAATTTTTATCCGAAATTCGCTGTTATACCGATAATCAAATCATCCGAAGTACGATGCAAAAAAAGACCTGGATAGCCATCATTTTAGTGAGCCTAAGCTGTGGGGCATTGGGGAGTTGGCTTCAAAATAAAAGTTCAAACCTGTTTTCAAAAGAAACCTTTAACGTCAAGGAAAGCCATGATGCTCAATACAATGAGACGGCTAAGCTGACTTCCGCCGGCGGTTTTCAATCTCTACAAGGGGATTTTGCTACTGCATCGGAAGCCGCTTCGCATTCTGTTGTCTTCATCAAAACGGTCTCCAATGCACAGGCGCGTCAGTCCGATTATTGGGATTTTTGGGACTTTTTCGGGCAACGGGGACCCGTTTCCAGCGCAGGATCAGGCGTTATTATATCGGATGATGGGTATATTGTTACCAATAATCACGTTATCAATGATGCGGACAATATCGAGGTTATCATGCGGGATAAGCATTCCTATAAAGCCAGAATCATCGGTACAGACCCCAATACCGACCTTGCCGTCATCAAAGTGGAAGCCAAAGGACTCAAAGCCGTTACTTTTACTGATTCCGATAAAATACGGATCGGGGAATGGGTCATCGCCATTGGTAATCCTTTGAACCTGACTTCAACCGTAACGGCAGGCATCGTTTCCGCCAAAGGACGAAATATTAATATTGTAAACAGCCAGTTTCCGATAGAATCTTTTATTCAAACCGATGCCGCTATCAACCCGGGTAATAGTGGCGGAGCATTGGTTAACGTGCGGGGAGAGTTGGTGGGTATCAATACCGCCATCGCGTCCAAGACTGGGGCGTACAGTGGCTATGGTTTTGCCATTCCGGCTAATATCGTCAAAAAGGTGGTCAAGGATTTGATTGATTATGGTGATGTGCAGATACCTTTCATTGGGGCGGAAATCGTGGATATTGATAAAACGATAGCCGATAAACTGCCGGATGATGACTATACGGGTGTGTATGTCTTTGAAGTGAACAGAGGTTCATCCGCCCAGCAATCAGGATTGCGGGAAGGCGACATCATCCTCAAAGCCGACGGCGAAAACGTCAACTCCAAAGCCGAATATTTGGAACGGTTGAGTTTGCACCGCCCGGGTGAAACGATGCGTTTACTCATCAAACGGGGCAAAGAACAATCCGAAATCAAAGTAACCATTACCAATAAAGAAGGGACTACTGCTTTATTGAAAAATGTTTCTATATTTTCACAGCCTTTGGGGTGCAATCTTGCCCCGTTATCGAAGGTGGAGCGTGATAAATTAGGTGCGGAAGGTGGTTTTCGGGTGAGTAACATCCGGTCGGGGCGGATTGCGCAGATGGGCTTCCCGGATGGTTTTATCATCATATCAGTCAATAAGCGCGTACCGGAGTCGGTAGGGGAATTGGAAAAACTCCTGACCCAATCACGGGGTAAAATATACATTGACGGCATTCATCCCAACGGTACACGAAGTTATTATTCGTTTTATTCCTATTAAAGATGGTTTTTCGGGAAAATGATGCCAACCCGGTAGCCGATTCGCTACGGGTGATTATGGTATAAAACTACCTGCTATCTTTGCGCTATGGCAACTAATACGGGGACAGTCAACATCCTTTCCGTCGAACATCTGACGAAATCCTTTGGGGAACGTTATCTGTTTAAGGACATCACCTTTGGCATCAGTAAGGGGCAAAAGGTGGCTTTGGTAGCCCGAAACGGTTCGGGTAAAACAACGCTGATGAATATCTTGATGGGACGGGAAAGCCCCGACGAAGGCATTATCACATGGCGTAAAGGTGTTTCTAAGATTTTTTTAGAGCAAGACCCGACTTTACCGCCTGATAAAACAGCTTTGGAAACGGTTTTGTATTCGGATGACCCCGTACAACAAGCCCTTTATCGCTACGAAAAAGCCCTTCTGAATCAGGAAGAACAACCGTCGGATGCCCATCTGGAAGCCCTCCAGCAGGCAATTTCCGACATGGATGCCCATCAGGCTTGGGATTTAGAATCGCGCGTCAAGGAAATTTTAGCCAAGCTAAATATCACGCAGTTAGATCAACCGGTCCGGTCGTTAAGCGGGGGGCAAAAAAAACGCTTGGCGTTAGCGTGTGCGCTGTTGGCTGAACCGGATTTCATGGTTTTGGATGAACCCACCAACCATTTAGATTATGAGATGATTGAATGGTTAGAAGAATACCTCCAACGTACCAACCTTTCGTTACTTTTAGTAACCCACGACCGTTATTTTTTAGACCGCCTTTGCGACCAAATCATCGAATTGGACGAGGATAGCCTCTATACCTATAATGGCAATTACGAATATTATTTGGAGAAAAGGGAAGATCGTGCCGCCAATCAAGCCTCCGAACAGGACAAAGCCCGTAATTTATTCCGTCGAGAACTCGAATGGATACGCCGACAGCCGAAAGCACGTACCACTAAATCCAAAGCCCGGATTGATAGTTTTTCCGACTTAGAAGATAAAGTTAAGAACAAGCGTTTGGAGGAAGACCTGACCCTCAATGTGAAGATGACCCGCATCGGCTCTAAAATTCTGGATTTGAAAAAAGTATCCAAAAGTTATGAGGGCAAAACGATTATTAAAGGTTTTTCTTATGTCTTTAAGCGGGGAGAACGCATTGGCATTGTCGGTAAAAACGGGGTAGGGAAAACGACATTTCTGAATATGCTCATGGGGGTAACTGAACCCGACGGCGGCAAAATTGAAATCGGCGAGACGATAGTGCCGGGCTATTTTAGGCAGGACGGTCTGGAAATCAAGCCCCACCACCGCGTCATTGACGTGATAAAGGAAATTGCGGAGGTCATCGTCTTGGCGGACGGGAATAAAGTTTCCGCGCAACAATTCCTGCAACTTTTTCAATTTGATTATTACAAACAGCAAACACCCGTTGAAAAATTGAGTGGGGGAGAACGCCGCAGGCTTCATTTGGCGACCGTTTTGATGAAAAACCCCAACCTATTAATATTAGATGAACCGACCAACGACCTCGACCTATTAACACTTAATATATTAGAGGACTTTTTGGTACATTATCCGGGATGCCTGATTATTGTTTCACACGACCGTTACTTTTTGGATAAATTAGTGGATCACCTCTTCATCTTTTCCGGTAATGGAGAAATCAATGACTACAACGGAAACTATCGCCAGTGGCGGGAAGAACAGTTAGAAAAGGAACGATCAGCCCGCGAAACGAAAGAAAATTCCGTGCCTGCTCCCAAAAAACAAGACACGCCTAACGATACCGCTAAGGGGCAATTATCTTTCGCCGAGCGAAAAGAGTATAACAAGCTGGAAAAAGAGATTGCCGACCATGAAAACGAGATCAGTAAATTGGAAAATGAACTTGCATCGGCGGGGTCTGATTTCCCGAAAATAGAACAAATCAGTCAAAAAATCGGAAAACTCCGAGAGGCTATAGATACGAAAACGGATCGGTGGTTAGAATTGGCGGAAAGGGCTTAAATGCAGTCTTTCAGATATATATCGGTTTCGGCTATCAAATCGGGTATTTGACGAACGAAGGCTATTGCTTTAGCTAAGTGTAAAACCGTATCTTCGACCAACAGGCGTTTTTTATACGAAACCAAAAATTTACGGATTCCCTCATATCCGCCGAGCGCGAAGGTTAGCTCATTCTCCGTAAAACCGCTTATCCACGCATTTTTCGATAAATAAAGTCTTTGCTGTTTTTCATCCCATTTCAAATTTTCAACCGTTATCGGTAATTCTGACGTTTGCAACGAAACGGGCTTAATATCCAAAAGATGTGCTTGAGCCAACTTTTTACCGATTTGCGATAATGCTGAAAAACTCATTTCATCTGACGGAAGGGGAATTCGGGGAAAATCCATAATCAGCTCGGAAGCGTACTTTTGACGATAAACTTCCGAATGCAAGACGGCAAAAATGTAGTAAAAAAAGACTTCAGGCTCTAATTCAAACCCGACGATGTCCGACCGAACAGCCAATAAATCCATCCGCAGGTTAAAAAACGGATTTTCGCCTTCATAGCAAAAAAGCGGTGAAACGTAAGAAACGGCTCTATTGGCAGGATAAGAAAAACCGTGATCGATGATGTGGCGGGTGATTTGCGGTAAATTCATCGTATGATGCGAACTGCACCCCCGCTGAAAAACGATGCCAACGTTGGGTTTCAAAAAATGCTGTCCCGTACCGAAAACGCGCCGTTCCACCCAATCGTTTTGGTAGAAAATCCAACGGGTATCCAATGGACGGTATGAAATAGGGATGATCCATTCCCGCCAAAGGTTTTCATCGGAGTCAAAGAGAATTTTCCGCGCTTTTGACAGATTAAAAGATGAAGTATTCTTCAGTTTGAAGAGTTCGGCAACCGTTTCATCGGAAAGGTCCGGGTTGGCTACAAATTTAATGCGCTCTAAAACTGTTTCGGGTTCAAAACCAATCAAGAAATGATCCCTTGCCGATACGATGCCGATATTGCTGGTTCGGAAGAGTTCGCGGATGGGTAAAAACCGTTCATAATGAGAGCTTTTTATAACTATTTGCGGTGTAAAACAATAGTAAGGAGGCTGAATATTAACTTGTGTGCCTGTATTATCAACATCCAAACGATTTAATTTATCATCTTTTGAACCGGAAATTTCTTGATATTGATAACTAAGTTCTTGTTCACTTTTACAAAAAAAAGAAACGGCAACGCCAGTCTCAATACCAAATATATTTTCATCCGTCTTAGGGGAAAAGCCTTTTTTGATGTTGCCTTTCAGGTCAATGAGTTGGGCATGTGAAAAAGTCTGCATCAAACGGTGTCGCATTCCGCGAAAGGTTGGATTATCCAAAAAGTTGTGGTTGGAAACGACGGCTAATAATCCCTGCTCCGCCTGATCCAACCAATATTGCGCCAACCGAATAAACTTAACGTAATCGTCCTGAAGCCACAATTTTCTTTCGCCAAGTGGTACTCCGTTGATATTTTTATAATCTTCGATCAGCTTAGTGATCCATAAACCTTTATTTTGAGAGATGCCTGACCAAGGGGGATTACCGACAACAACCAACGTCTGATCCTGCCAACTTTCCCACAAGTCAAAATTGGATTCCTGCGGGTCGAGTGGATTACCCCACAAAAGATTCACGTTCGGAAAATCTTTGAATAGATAATGCGCTAATCCGTAAGGAGCTAAAGCCTGCTCATAAGCATAGATTTTTACATACGGATTAAAGTCAGTAGCTTCCAGAATTAGATAGGGAAAAAGTCCCGTTCCGCAGGCGAAATCCACCCAAATAACGTCTTTGGCATTTAGATTGTATTGAGTTTCCAGTTCAAAAATAGCCTTCCGAACCATGAACCGCCCCAATTCTACGGGTGTATAAAAGGTTGCTGAATTCTTTTTGGCTTTCTCGGAATAGGCTTGCAGGAATAAATCATAATGAAACAAGTATTGAAACAAAGGGACGCTATCCCAAACACCCAACGCTGAACGGTCAAATAAGCCTAACTTCAGATCACGGGTAAAACGTTGTAAATCAGAAGCTATCGGATGGTCGCCCGAAGCAATATCCCAAAAAAACCACTGCCAAAGGGCATCCTGCCATTCCTCTTCAAGATCAGTTGGGATTTGCCACGCTTGAAAAAGGGTAGAATCTGCAAATTGAAAGCGTGTAGTAGTCTGATTTTTCCACTGCTTCAGCAAAGCCACCGCTCGATTAAACCGTCGGAGGTCATTCGTGGAAAATTTTTGGGGTTCGGAAACGGAAATGATCGGTTTGGGTAGCGTTTTTGTAGCCAACATTCACCGAAATTGCAACGAAATCTCCAGATCATCAACATGCCTAACCAACTTCTTTTCCTGCCCCTCTTGCTATTGTGGATAACCAGCCTTGCGAAAGCTCAAAACGGTAATTTGGTTGTCAATATTTTGAATTGTAAAAACGATAAAGGAACGCTTCGGGTAGCTGTTTTTAAGACTGAAGAGGGGTTTCCTTCGGATGTCAGCCAAGCGGTTCAAGTGAAAAGTTGTGCTATTCGTCCCAATGCTTCGACCCTGACTTTCAATGGTTTAGCGTATGGTGTGTATGCTGTTTCTGTATATCATGACGAAAACAATAACAATAAATTAGATACGAACTTCATGGGTATTCCCTCTGAAGGCTACGGTGCGTCGCGGGATGCGAAGAATACTTTTGGTCCGCCGAAGTTTGAAGATGCTAAATTTTCAATAGACAGCCCAACGAAGATGCTGAATATCAAAATACGTTATTAACTTTGGGGATGATTCACAAGAACGTCGTTTTAGGGATAGCTGTTCGGCATTTATTGGTTCGGAAACGGCAAACAATAGTTGCCATGCTGGGGGTAATGTTTGGTATATCCATATTTATCATCCAAGCAGGGATGATTACCGGTATGCAAATGGATTTTATCCAACGCATTGTGGATAATTCTGCGCACATTCACCTTTACAATGAACCCGAAACGAATCGTAAGCCTTTGCTTTCGGAAGTACCCACCCATGCGAATCAATGGATCGTTGTTCATCATCAGAAACCAAAGGACGTTAAACCTGAAATCATTAACCCGGATGCCGTCATTCGATTGGTCGAAAAAAATAAAGCCGTAACGGGCGTTTCCGCTTTTTTAACGACGCAGGTTTTTTTCAAAAACGGTACGTATGAAGTTCCGGGTAATGCCGTTGGCGTAGACATCGAGCGGGAGAATAAGCTCTTCAATTTAGCCGAAGATATGGTAGAAGGTTCTATTCTTTCCTTGAAAGCCAATCCTTATGGGGTAATTGTCGGTTCGGGTTTAGCCAAAAAGTTAAGTGTGGGATTAGGTGATTATGTGCGTTTAACGTCGGCTTTGGGTATTTCTTTTGACTTAAAAGTGGTCGGTATCATCAAAACCGGCGTAATTGCTGTGGATAATACCCGCGCTATCGTTTCGACAGCCAATGCGCAACAACTCATCGCCAAAAGCGGGAGCTATATCACCGATATTAACCTCAAAGTCAAGGACGTAGATCAAGCCGGAGAATTAGCCCTTCATCTACAACGAGAAACGGGCTACACGGCTGTTGATTGGAAGAAAGCGAATGAAAGCCTTTTCAGTGTTTTTATTATTCAACGGATGATAACGGGCATGGTTATTGGTACAATTATGATTGTGTCGGGTTTCGGCATCTTTAATATCCTAAACATGATGATCTATGAAAAGTTGCCCGACATCGCCATCCTCAAATCTATGGGCTTTAGCAATTCGGAAGTGATGCGCATCTTTTTATTTCAAGCGATGACGATTGGTTTTTTCGGCGGTTTGTTAGGCTTGATTGTAGGATATGTGGTTTCGGTCATCATCTCTAAAATTCCGCTTAACATAGAGCGAGAAATTACCATGACCCACCTAACCATCAACTTTAGTCCCTATTTTTACTTAACGGCTTTCATTTTTGGGTTGGTAACGACGGCGGCGGCGGGTTATTTTCCGGCAAGGCGGGCTTCTCGGATTGATCCGGTGGAGATTATCCGCAATAAAGCCTAAAAACTTAACATATTCTTCAAATTAGTTGGAGCGAAAGTCCAATCCTGTTGTCTATTTTGCGCTGTTAATCAGAAAGAGACGTGCGTATTAGTCGTTTGATATTCAATAGTTCGGTTGTTGCTTTGGCGATGTTGTGGGGCTGTAAAGGATTCATGGGTGAAAAAACCGATTTATCCTTTATCGAAACGCCCGTACAAGGCAACCAAGAATCCGAGACCTATTTGCCTATTCTTCCCGCACTGCAAGGTAACGGCATGATTGAACCGACGGATATTTGTTCGGGATACGACCAACTGATTTATGTAACCGACCCCAAAGTCGGTAAAGTCTTTTGTTTCGACCAAGCGGGACGGCAACTTTCTGATTTCAGCATACCGGGTGCTAAAGCGGTGATCCAAGACCTGCGACTCAACCTTTTGGTTATCGGTACGGTTGATACCACCGTCGGACAAACGACTTATAAACTACCCGCCATCTTTCGTCTCAATTTGGATAACGGCGGATATGGCTTACGAAATGCCCGCATTATCAAGCGAATGATCCACCCGTTTTACTTCAAGTCAGCACTTTCGGCTACGGATGCCAACGTCAAGTTGAATGATATAGCCGTGTTTGCTGATAATAGTTATTTGGTTACGCGGTCGGGAAACATCAACATTCCTACCCAGTTTGGCGGTCCTGATAATACGGTACTTCGCTTCTCTAAAGATGATGAATGGCAGGGGATCGTCTCTGTTTCTACCAATCAAGGAACATTCAGTAACTATTTCCAAACACCATATAGCATCACAACCATCGCGCAACCACCGATACCGCCTTCCACCTTGGTCAGCAATTCAAAGACTTTCTTCGTTTCGATGTTAGAGCCGAATACGACCATAAAAGTACAAGCTATCAACGAAATCCAAAGTGAATCCGGTACGGAGTACGTCCTGAATACGTCCTTTGAATCAGGAGATACCTCCAAAGCCGATGGATTTCTATATGCCGCCAACCGCTTTACCCAACCGATGGGATTAACCTATCAATATGCTTCTGCGGAATATTTATTTATCGTTGATGCTGTGAAAGATTCGGTTTATCAGTTCACTAAAACGGGCTTGGAAGGGGTGCAACCTTTACCCGGAGCCTCACGGAAAAAGCCGATTATCACCTCTTTCGGGTGCAGAGGATCAGGACCCAAGCAGTTCAATCGTCCTGTAGGAGTGGCTACTGTGGGCAGAACGCTCTACATCTGTGATGCCGGAAACGGTCGCATCCTCCGCTATCGCCTGACTCGTGATATGGAATAATGATCTTAAATGCTTAATATTTCGTTTTTTAACTTAAATTCTGTGGGATTTTGATTATTTTAGTTAATCAAAATCATATAGAGTTACAATTTTATCAGAGTTCAAACTTTGGAATACGTAGAAAATAACAAAATTGTTACAACTTTCCTCGCTACTATTGATGACGTTATCCTGCATATCTTCATTCCACAAATCTTCATTATAAATGTACCCTTCTTCAAGCGAATTCTTGAAAAAAAATTTCGCATCTTGCCACTTGGCTAACGCTCGATAAAGTTGTTTAGAACCAAATCCGATGAATTTGCAATAATCTCCATCCAAGCAGGGCCAAGTGAAATCTTGCCAAGTAACTAAATGTGGAGTCATCTTCTCCAGTTCCAAAGTTTTCTGTTTGGCGATTGCCTCAATTTCAGCATCCGATAGGTCAGGATTCAAGTCTCTTAATTGTTGCTCAAGTAATCTTATTGGAGCAGAACATGAAGACACATCTCTGTCAATCAACCCCCCATTACCCAAACAATCAGGACAGATGGCGGTTAGTTCTTCTGTCCCATAAAAGTTAGTAGCGCCAAAACATAATTTCTCTTGACTGCAAATATCACAGATCATTTCTTCATATTCAAGTCCCGAAAGAATTTCCGGCTTATCGAAATACTTAAAAGTCATATGATTTATGTATGATGGAGCGTGCTGTTGAATGATTAATGAGGATAATAAGGAGAAATCATCAAATAAACAATTACTCCGGTAACGGCGACATAGAGCCAAATCGGAAACGTCCAGCGCGCAATTTTACGATGTAAGGCAAATTGACTGTTCAGCCCGCGATATATCGAAAGCAGAGCCAATGGAACGATAACCGTTGCTAAAACAATGTGTGTAATCAGGATGAAGAAATAAACATAACGTATGATGCCTTCACCACCGAATTTCGTAGCCGGAGCTTGGGAATGATAAATCACATACGAAACCAAAAAGAGGGTCGACAGCATCGTAGCCGAAAGCATACAGGTTTTGTGGGCATTGATGTTGCGCCTACGGATGAAATAGAAACCTGTAACTAATAACACGCTTACGGTGGAGTTGATGCAGGCATTGAGTAGGGGTAAAAAATGCACGTCAATACCCATGTTGAAGGCATCTTTGCTCGGGATGAATAACAACAATGCCACCACTAAGGGGATCAAGACCGAAGCCGTACCGATGATGGGGAGATAAATACGATCACTCATGTTGGAATTAATGGAAGTGGATAAATTTAATAATCGTTAAACAAAGAACCGTTTAGGCATCAATTCGGTTTCTCAAAACCATTTTTTTCGCCTAAAAGTGAGCAACATTCCCCCCACAATAGCCAACATGATCCCCCAGACTACAAAATAGCCCAAAGGATGTTTTAATTCCGGCATATGCTCGAAGTTCATTCCGTACACACCAACAATAAAACTAAGCGGGATAAAGATGGTTGTAACTAAGGTGAGGGTTTTCATTACTTCGTTCATCTTTTGGTTGATGTTTGCCATGTAGATGTCTTGTAATGAAGCTAAGATTTCACGCTGAGCAGTAATGGTTTCGGAGATTTGGCTGATGTGGTCGGCGATGTCGGAGATGTACTTTTTATTGACCTTCGGGATCAAATGACCGGAATAGTTATTCAGCTTAGCGGTAACCCCCAGCAAAGGCTGAACGGCTCGATGCAAGAGCATGATTTCATACCGCATCAAATGAAACTGCCGTTGCAGTTGGTGGTCGGCATTGTGGGCATGGCTTAGCTCTAATTCCAAATCTTCGATAGCATCCGTGAACACATCCAGAACCGTATAATAACCGTCAATAATTGCATTAACGAGGGAAAAAGTCAGATAATCTGATCCTTTGGAGCGGATGATGTCCGAATTGTTTTGTAATCGGCGGCGTACTTCAGTAAAGGCATCGCCCTCAAATTCCTGAAAGGTGATGAGATAATTCGTACCGAAAACGAAGCTGACCTGCTCGTAATTGATGCGGTCATGGTCTTTGTCGTAGTAAATCATCTTCATCAATAAGATGATGTAATCGTCAAACTCGGCGACTTTAGCACGTTCATCCGTATTTTGAACATCCTCAATGGTAAGGTAATGGAGCTTAAACAGGTGAGCCAGTTGCTCAACTGCATTAGAATACTTCACGCAGTTGAGGTCAATCCAAGTGATCTGGTTGCTTTCCTGCGACAATTTGAGGTTGCAAAGATCATCACAAATGGTTTCCTGATAAAAATCTTGTCCGTATTGGATGACGGTAAATACCGGATTTTCTTCGGTAGGATGGTCATTACCCGCATAGATCATACTACCGGTGGGTAAACTTTGCTTCAGGTTGCGACTACGGGCGATACGAATGCGATGCTCTCCTGCCGAATGTTTCATGCACAAAGATAAGCGGTTAACGGTCGAAAAAAGGAAGAAAACGGTGTGAATTCGGCGTTAATTGATATAAAATGTTAATATCTAAGCGATGGGTAGGGCTAAAAATGAAACACTGTTTGGAAAATAGCTAAGAAACGCCTAAATTTGGAATTCGAGTGTGATTGGTCATTAACCGTCTGAAGATATGAAACACTTTAACGCTATTTGCTACTGCCTTGCTTGTCTTTTTTGCCTCTTGAGTACCCATTTGAGTTGGGGACAAATACAGATGCCCCCGCTCAATACTGCAAGAGCAGACAGTTTAACTGCCCCAACGACCATAACCGATAACGGCGGACCTGCCAACCCCTATGAAGCCAATAGTGCCTCATCTTTAACGCTTTTAACTCGTCCGGGGGAGGTGGTCAGCCTTAGCTTTACCCAATTTGATTTTGAAGATCAGATAGACTTTCTTTATATCTTCGACGGTCCGAATACTTCCTATCCGATGTTGATGTGTGGTTCTACGGGTTCGACTTTGCCCGCTAATGTCATCGGCACAAACCCCTTAGGAATGACCATCGTTCTAATTTCGGACGGCAATGCGGAAGGACAAGGTTTTAGTGCTGATGCCACGCTTGTTCCAGGAGGTGTAGCACCTGATCCTACCAAAACGAGTATTCCTTATTTCGGTAAAACGGTTATCAATGCTTGCACGGGTACGGTGTATGATAACGGTGGGGCTTCCTGTGGCTATATGATGGGATCAGGAATTATTGATTCCGACGGGCATTTGGTTATCATTCCCGACCAACCCGACCACGTAGTACGTATCAACTTTGCCGCTTTTCAAACCGAACAAGTGCCGGGCTTTAGTCCGCCGGATTATCTTCGGATTTATGACGGTCAGGATACTTTAGCACCCGTTTTGGGTGAATTTGGTGAAAATCCCGATTCGGTTACGGCGGATGCAGGCGGTTTTGATAATCCTTCGGGAGCTTTAACGCTGAAATTCATCTCCGATTTTCTTTTTAGTGCGGATGGTTTTGAAGGTGCTATTTCCTGCGTCCCTCGTCCCAAAGTAGCTATCCTGACCCCCGATACCACCATTTGTTTTAAGGATACTGCATCCATTCGGATACAGTTTACGGTAGGTACACCACCTTTTAAGTTGATCTATGAAACGCCACTGGGTAGAGTACGTATTGATACCATCCCGACGGCAAATTATACCATACGGATTCCTAACTTACCGGTTGGAAACCAAACCTTTACCATTCGGCAGATTGCCGATGCCAACTTGCCCTTAAGAAACGTTACGGGTAATGGTTTGGCAAGAGTTATTACGGTTAATAATCCACCTCGGGCTTCGTTTGAGACCATCACCACAGAAGTTTGCAATGGTAATCCGGCAAATTTGCGGGTCAACTTAGTAGGTAATCCGCCTTTTACTTTAACCTATTTGGAAGGAACTACGCCTCGGACGGTGAATAATATTCCTGCAAACGTTTATACGATTACGTTTAACCCGACAGTTACCACAACTGTTCGTTTACAAACCGTTCGGGATGCAACCTGCCAAGGCATGGTAACCAATGCCGTCAACATCGTAACGGTAACGCCCCGACCAACGGCAGTGTGGACTTCGGGCAGTGGTGGCAACGTTTGTCCCGGTCAACCGAAAAAGTTAACGGTTTCGTTTTCGGGAAAAGCACCTTGGACGTTTACCTATTCAGATGGAACAAACAATTTTACTATTCCCAATATCTCAGCAAATCCTTATACGTTTACGGTTAATATAACCGTTCCTACAACTTTTACTTTGGTTTCGGTAACGACACCCAACTGCCCGCCCGGAACGGCATCGGGGGCGGTATCGGTTGGGTTCAATGTGCCGCCTGATTTAACGGTAGAACCTTCCGTAGATTGCGGAACGGGCTTAGGGGTATTAACGGCATTGGTGCAAAATGGCAAATCACCTTATCTGTATTCATTTGACGAAGGAAAAACGTTTGGAACGCCCAATACCGCCAGCCGTCCTATTGCGAATACTCCCTATACGGTCATGGTTCAGGATGCAAATGGATGCAGGGATACTGCTACCGTTTTACTAAATGGCATTCCCGCGCCGACGATTACCTTGATAGACCTGATTTCCGTCAACACCATGCGGGTACAATGGACGCTTAATCCGAGTCAAGGCGTGCGGTATATGCTACGCTATCGGGTGAAAGGCAGTGAAGGCGCGTGGACTACGATCTCAGGCTTGACAATGAATAATAGAATCATCGTCGGCTTACAACCCGCTACCGAATATGAATTTCAAGCGGCGATTCAATGTGCAGGCGGTTTAACGAGTCCTTGGTCTAACTTAGCGTTTGCTACAACCTTAGCCGCAAAACCAGCCACTTGTAATCAGAATCCGCCACCTGCCCCGACTAATTTCTATGTGAATCAAATTCAAGCCCGTTCGGCTCGCTTGAATTGGAATTCGGTATCGGGACCCGGGTACATCATCGCGCATGGGTTGTCGAATCTAAATCCCAACAATTTCACCCAACAGGTTACTTGCAATGCTGACCCGTTGACGCCCCAAACTACGTTTATGCTAACGGGCTTACAGCCCAATTCTACCTATCGGGCAAGGGTTCGCACCAATTGCAGTAACTGTATCACAGCATTGAATATCACGGATCGACGTTCCGATTGGTCGAATATGATCGAATGGAGAACGCCCGCTACCGCCGAAGAAGACATCACGGTTCATGTATTGTCGTCTTATTTCTCCCTTTATCCCAATCCGAATAAGGGACAATTTCAATTTGATTATCAGACGGAAGAAATACAATCGGGCATGATTCGCATTACCGATTTAGCGGGAAAAATCATCTGGCAACAGGAAGAGACCTTCGTCCCTAATGCAGAACCCTTAGCGATTGATTTAGGGAATGCTTCGGCAGGTATTTATATTTTGCAATGGCAATGCGGTTCCACTATTCAGCAAGCCAAAATCATCATCGAATAATTTTGTTTAGAATCACGATATTACTATTTCTTTCCATCGTTGGCTTTTCATGTTCAGAAACGCCGACGATGGATACTTTTTTTAGCCAAATTGAAAACGAGACGAAGCAATACGATTTGAGGTTGGTTCAAGCACGGACGCGATATACGCAAGCTGTTGCCTATCAGCAGAAGATCGAGCCTACATTCGGCTTGGATACGCTCAATTATGATTCACTGAATAATCTTAGGCTCAAACGCTTGCATGACGATTTAATCACGATCATCAGTACGCATGGTGAAGCTCTTTATCATCTGGAAATAGCTGTAGCAGAAGCGAAAAAAAAGGTAGTTCCGCGAAAACTAAATAAGTATCAACTTAAAAGTATTCAAGCCGATTGGTTGGCACAAAAAGTAGAGATTGTATCCTGTTTGGAACAAGAAGAAAATGCTTATCAGGCTCAACAACAGTGGCGTAAACGATTATACATTTATTATCATCCTGAAGCGGAATATATGACAGATTCCACTGCCAAATCGGTTCAGAAACCCAAACCCAAACTGCCAACCACTCCTAAACCGTAGAAATACGAAGTTTCTGATATGATGTGAAGCCTTTTCGGCTTGATCTTTGTTGATTGAATTTTGCACCGAACGAATCTATGAGTATCTTATTTGATAGTTTTGCCGAATGGAGGCAATACTTGGAACAAACCAACGTTCCGGTATGGCAACCGGTACTCCAATATGAAATAGAGCAGAAAGGTAGAACTGAAGCCGAAATTTGGGAAGGTATTGCGCACGCCTATCATGTGATGGGCGAGGCTATCGAAACAGGTTTGGTTGCGGATATGACTTCCATTTCCGGTATGATTAATAACGGTGCAAAGAAAATCAAAGAATGCAAGATCAATGTCTTGGATGACAATTTCCGCACGTTATTGTATCGTACTATCGCCGCTAAGGAGGTTAATTCGTGTATGGGTAGAATCGTTGCCGCGCCAACAGCGGGAGCATCGGGAATTTTACCGGGAATTTTATACCATTTACAGGATATTCATTCGTTACCGAACCGAACGATCCATGAAAGTATGCTGGTAGCGGCGGGTATAGCCCTTATCATTGAAAAGCGGGCTTCGATAGCAGGAGCGGTAGGGGGCTGTCAAGCAGAGACGGGAACGGCGGCGGCAATGGGGGCAGGGGCAATCGTTTATGCTTTAGGCGGAACGTTGGAACAAATATTTGATTCGGTTTCCATTACGATTATGAATATGCTGGGACTCATCTGCGATCCGATAGCGGGATTGGTGGAAGTGCCTTGTGTGAAGCGGAACGGTTCAGGGGTGGTCATCGCCTACGCCGCGGCGCAGATGGCTTTAGCAAATGACAGTTCTATCATACCGGTGGACGAAGTCGTGGACGTGATGGGCGAAGTAGGTGAAAGTATGGAAACCCGTTATAAAGAAACAGCGTTGGGAGGCTTGGCAGCGACCCCGACGGGAAAAGCCATCGCCGAACGAGTGCTGAAAACAAATGCCGAGATTTTGCCTTCCGAAGAAACAAACTAATCTTATTTACAAGCGAAAATAGTGTCTTATTCTTTTATTATCAAGATTGCGATAGGCTTTTTAATCGTCGCGGCGATTGCTTGGGGGTTACATTCCAGCTTCAAAGGGGAACGTCCCGAAGTCGAAAAATACGTTGAGGAATACTTCAAACTGTTGGAAAGTCAACAATACGATAAATTACTTGACCTCTATGACCCCGAATTTTTTGAAAACATGGGAACAACCCGTGAACAATATTTAGAGGTTTTATTACGAAATTATGCCAAGTTAGGGGCGGTGCAGGATTATCGTTTGGTTTCTTGGACGGATACGACCCATCGACATGCCGGTGAACCCGCCCAGTATTTCAAATTGAACTTCTTGGTTACGTATGCCAATGATACAGCGGAGGAGACCTTCAACCTCCAAATCCCGCGCGCTACCCGTCAGGTACGAATTTTGAGTCATGCCATTAATCCCCGTAAAACGGAATTGGAGTACAATTAATCTAAATTGACCAATGGAAAAGCACCTATGCTATACTTTAATGATAGGCTTTCTGCTCACAATTATATCGTGTAAGTCGGCAAAGTCTTCCTTCAAAGCCCCTGATGATTTTGCCGTTCAGATTGAGCGGACGGCTTGCTTCGGTACTTGTCCCATCTTTGTAATGAACATCAATAACAAAGGCGATGTAGATTATAACGGAGTTAAATTCGTTAAAAATGAAGGGCAATTTGCGAAGAAATTACCGAATGCCACCTTCAAAACGATTGTGGAGCAGGTGCAAAATTCTAAAGTTTGGGAACTGAAAGAGAGCTATGATAATCAGGGCATCTCTGATCTCCCCAGCCTTGTTTTTTCCTGTACTTTAGGTGGGAAGCAAAAGAAAATTCTGTGTCGCTACGGTTGCCCGGCTGAAATAACTACGTTGGTACGAAGTATCGAAGGTTTAGTAGGCGAAGAGGGCTACACTAAACTGCCCGACGAGCAAAAATAATCTAACTTATTCCGAAAAGATGTTTCCTAAACTAACACCCGCAGTTCGCCTGATCTTATTTGCTAATATAGCTGTTTTCATTATATCTGTCTTTGCCCAAGACACAACAGCCGGCACGCAAATGGTGATGAAATATTTGGTGCTGTACAAGTCTAACCTATTGGGTTTCAGAAGCCTTGATTTCGCCTATGAAGGCTACTTTCAACCGATTCAGATTTTTACCTATTTTTTCAATCACGGTGGTATTGCTCATATTCTTTTTAATATGATGGCATTAGCCAGCTTGGGACCCTATGTGGAAGACGTAATCGGTACGCCCCGCTTCTTTAAGTTTTATATGTTTTCGGGTATATTTGCAGGCATCTTGTTGGCTTTCCTTGACCCAACGGACGGACCCGTAGTAGGTGCTTCGGGGGCTATTTCGGGGGTGTTGGTACTGTTTGCCATTTTCTTTCCAAACGCCAAATTGGGACTCTTTTTCCTGCCAATCTATTTTGAAGCTAAGAAGTTTGTGTTGGGTATCGCGCTGATTTCTACTTTATTTATACTCTTCAGTGATAATGGAGGGGGTATTTCCCATTTCGGACACTTGGCGGGGATGGCTTCGGCATTATTATTATATGAAGTAGAAAATGTTGTTCATCGGTTAGGTAAGTAGGGCATGTCCATCACCATTTTAGGCGTTGACCCGGGAACAAATAATACGGGTTACGGCATCATCACCGCAAAAGGAAAAGAGTTTCAAATCCTCACTTGCGGGGTCATTCAGTTGGGGAATACCGATTTGGACTTGTTAGGAAAGTATAAAAGAATATTTGACCGAATGATAAGCCTCATGCTGGAGTTTCGTCCCGAAGTTTTAGCGATAGAATCACCATTTTACGGTAAAAATATTCAGTCTACCCTAAAACTCGGTAAAGCACAGGGAACGGTCATCGCCGCCGCCCTCGCTAACGATATTCCCATCTATGAATATGCCCCCCGAAAAGTCAAGAAATCGGTTGTCGGCTTAGGAAATGCCAGTAAAGAACAAGTGGCAGGTATGCTCATGCGCATCTTTCCGACTTTGGAACAAGAGGGTAATTATTTATTGGATATGACGGATGCCTTAGCAGTAGCAGTTTGCCATGCGTATCAATACGTTCCGCAGAATGAGGCTACGGGCAGAAAAAAATATTCTTCTTGGTCGTCGTTCGTGCAGGAAAATCCCGACCGAACGAAGTAAATTCCGCACACTTTTTGCTCTAACTATCTACTAATCTTATTTCTACAACAATGGACGTTACCATCTCTTCTTTCTGGATTTTTGCTGAAAAATTGGCAGGAAAAGCACATGAAGGTCTGCAACCCCACGTGCAACAGGGAACTGCCATTGAAAAGCCTTCTTTTACACCTTCGGTAAAGGTTGTTTGTCCGAATGTATTGGGCAATCGTCAACCGATGTATCAATATGTATCTACGCCCTATCAACCTGATGAGAAAAAAGAGATTGAATTGATTGCCTCCATGTTGTATGACTATTGGAATGAAGTAAACGTCCATTGTCCGCATCCGCTCAAGATCGGTTTTCATTACGACCGTCAAGAAAAGTTGCTGACGGCTTGGCTCTTGACCGATCTACGATCCAAAGCTAAGCTGTGTTATTATAACATTGGGCAGGAAGTAGCGTCCAAATACCTTAATAAAGGCATTTATATCGACACGCTGTTGTGTGAGACCCGCTTTTGCGATCAAATTCCCGACGGTTTCCTTGAATTTTCACCTGAAATGATCCCGAATGGCATCAGCCGATAATCACTACCGCCAAGCCCAACTCAACTTTCTTCACCTCCGTGATTTATTTCATCCCAATGCCCATTTCCGTGCCGACTGGGTGGTAACGGTTTGTTTTTATTGCGCCGTACATTTAATCAACGGTTATCTGGCTGGCTTACAGCTTCATCCAAAAACGCATCAGGAAACGGAACGGGTGCTGAATCGCATCAATAAACCGCGACATATTCCCATCAGTAGTTATGCGGAATTGAAAAATTTATCGCATCAAACGCGATATATCGGTACAAAGGATATGAATTATCCACACATCCCGAATGTAGACCGTCAGGACGTAACCGACTCCTTAGAATATTTGGAGGATATTTTACACTTCATCCGTAAGCATTATCACTTGCACCCTAAAGCCTATCCGACCCCAACCATTCATTTTGAGGGCAAAGATTTTTTCGGATAGCGTAATAAATGCCCCGAATGTGCCGTTTATGGTATAAATCAGCTTCTTGCTAACCCCTTTTGTGTTCTCTTGTAGGTGATGCTGCACCATTGAAAAAATCTTAATACAGATTATCAACAGATTGCTGTTTCGGTTCTAAAGATTTTTTCTATTTTTGGGCAGACTTTTTCAACTTCATACATTTATAGTTTTAACTATTACCACAACATTAAGAGAACATTATGGCTGAAATGACCAAATCCGCAGGCGCGGAAGTGAAAACCGGTGGAGGGATCGGTAATTGGTTCGCTCTCATCGTTACCATCACTACAATAGTAGTAGGTGAGGTACTGTATCACTTTGTCTTTGGTAGCTCAAGTAATTTTGTGAACGGTGATACTGCCAACCACCCGGTAGCCGATAATCCGGGACACCTTTTCGGTTTGTTTTATAAAGGCGGTTTCTTAGTTCCCTTGGCTATCGCATTGTTATTGATGGTGATCGTTTTCTCCATTGAGCGGTTCATTACCTTATCAAAGGCTTCCGGTGCCGGTAGCTTAGACGTTTTCGTGCAAAAAGTGCAGATGAACTTAGCGGACGGCAACGTGAATCGTGCGATCGAAGAATGCGACAAAATCAAAGGCTCGGTGGGGAACGTCATCAAAGAAGTGCTACGCAAGTACCGCGAAGTAGGTAATGATTCCAAAATGGACAAAGAAGCGAAGATGGCTTCCGTATCCAAAGCCCTCGAAGAATCGGTAGCCTTGGAATTGCCGATGTTGGAAAAACACTTGGTCTTCTTGGCAACCATCGTTTCGATTGCTACCCTCGTCGGTCTGATCGGTACGGTATTGGGGATGATTAAGGCGTTCTCGGCTCTGGCAACCGCCGGATCGCCGGACGCAGTCGCACTCGCAACCGGTATCTCGGAAGCACTGATTAATACCGCCCTTGGTATCACCACCTCTACCATTGCCACCATTGCGTACAACTATTTTACCAGTCGTATTGACGGTTTAACGTACAAAATGGACGAAGCCGGTTACAGTATCGTGCAAACTTTTGCTGAAAAAGGTTAATTAGGTTAATTAATAGTTCAACCCTTTAACCTCTTAGCCTATGGCAAAAGCAAAAGTAGCGCGGAAAAGTACCGCCATTGATATGACCCCGATGGTGGACTTGGCGTTCCTCTTGATTACCTTCTTCATGTTAACGGTGAAGTTCCGACCGACTGAAGCCATCGAAGTAGCCATGCCCACTTCCATTGCCAAGACCCCGCTCCCTGAAAAGGATGTAATGGTGATCTCGGTATCGAAGGATGGTAAGCTCTTCCTGCGCCTCACCAGTCAGGTTGACAGAGCCACCTTGATTGATCGCGTCATCAAGCGGAAACCCGACGAATTAGGCAGTTTGACGGAAGCGGAAAAAAAGAAATTCAAGTTAATTGAAGATTTCGGCGGTTCATTTGCGCAAGCCAAGAGTTACATCAACGCTTCGCCCGAAGACCGTAAGAAAATGGTAGCTGCTCCGACTTTCAAAGGCATTCCCTATGATACTACGGATAATCAGTTTGACGTTTGGCTCTACGAAGCCCGTAAAACCAATCCTAACATGCGGATAGCCATCAAAGCCGATCAGGAAACACCTTATCCCGTCGTCGCCGAGATCATCAAAACGCTTAAAAAACGTAAAGCGCACAAGTTCAACCTGATTACTTCGCAAGAAGCTGATCCACGAATTACCGGTAAGAAACCGGAATAAAAACGCAGTTCGATTTATTATTCATTCATTCACTCTTAAACCAATCGAACCATGGCAGCAGATGTAGGCGGTGGTGACTCCGGCAAGAAGAAAGGTAAAAAAGGTCGGAAGAAAAAAGGTAACCCCCGCATTGATATGACCCCGATGGTGGACTTGGGCTTCTTATTGCTCACCTTCTTCGTCTTAACCACGACGATGAGTACCCCAACCACCATGCCCGTCGTCGTACCGGAAGATGATACCACCAAGGTAGTAGATAAAAAAGATGAAATCAAGTTACCTGAAGGTAAGGTACTCAACCTTTTGGTGAGCGGTAAAAATCGCATCTTTTACTATCAGGGGGTAGAAAATGTAGAACTTTCCATGACGACTTACAGTCCAAACGGGTTACGACCGATTGTGCAAGATTATCAGAAGAAAGTTGCTGAAAAATACCGCCCAGAAAAAGACCCGTTAGTCGTCATCGTAAAAATGACGAAGGACGCAACCTTCAAAAACTGGGTGGACATCATTGACGAAATGAACATCACCAACCAGCGTAAGTACGTTTTGATTGACATCACTCCCGATGAAGTGGACTTCATCAAAGGGTATGAAGCCAACCAGAACTTGCCGTCCTCGTTGGAGAAGAGTTTAGCAGGTGGAGCAACGACAGCTGACAAAAAGTCAGATTAAGTTAATAATCCTGACAAACGCAACATTGGTCTAACACTTGACGTTTATATTTATAGAATAAAGAGCCACGATACGCTATGCCAAATTTTTCAGATATGGACTTGACCGAAATCGTGTTCCTTCGTCGCAACAAGGAATACGGTGCGTATCAACTGCGTCGGTCATATGTCCGCAGTACGGCATTGGCGTTGGGAATCGGTACAGGTTTTCTGGTGTTGGCGTTTTTGATACCGGGCATTATTGCCCAGATCAAAAGTGCGATGCCTAAAGACGACCTCTCGGCAAAAGAAGCCGAAATGGTACTCGAAGAACCACCGCCCATGAACGAAGAGGAAGAACCACCGCCCCCGCCGGAAGCCGAACCACCACCCCCGCCTAAAAAGTCGGAGATTCAGTTCGTTCCGCCCAAAGTGGTGAAAGAGGAAGAAGCCCCACCTGAGCAGACGATTGCTTCAGTGGATTCCGTCCTCAAAACGGATGCCGAAGTCGGCAAACAAACGCAGGAAGGCGATCCCAATGCCCTGCCCAACTTAGATAACCTCGAAGTAGGGGGGACGGGAACACAACCCGTGGAAGTTGCCCAACCGGAAAAAGAACCAACGGCTGATGAATTTGTTTTTGTTCAGCAAGAACCCAAACCGGCAAACTTAGATGAAATCAAACGGTCTATTGTTTATCCCGAAATCCTCCGTGAAAATCAGATACAAGGTAAAGTATTTGTGAAAATCTTGGTTGATAAGGAGGGCAATCCCGTAAAGCACGTCATTAAAAAGTCACCTCACCCGTTGATGACGCAGGAAATTGAGTCGAAAATTTACAAACTCAAATTCAGCCCCGCCATTAATGCCGGTAAACCCGTTAAATTCTGGGTTTCTATCCCGTTTGACTTCAAACTGAAATAGATATTTCACCATTCATAAAAAATCCCTGCTCCATCCGAGTGGGGATTTTCTTTTGGGTATCGTACCTTTGTGGGCTAAATACAAGCCCCTTGAATTACGAATTTACCATCGGGGAAGTCGTGAAACTGCTCCATGACCGCTCCGAAGCCCGCATCCTGCAAATTTATCCCAACGGCAGAGTCGTCGTTTTGATTGATGACCTGTTAGAAATGGAAGTCAGTGCCGACGAATTGGTTAAAAAGGATATTCCGCTTCCCAAAACCGAGCAGGAAAAGAAACAGTTGGCTAAAAAGTTGAGTCCGCAAGAGACCGATTTGGCGCAGACGCTTCATTTCGCCATGGAATTGGAAAATGAATTGAAAGTCAACTATCACTTAATTAACCATACGGCATACACGGTGATTTTCGCGCTTTTTAATCAATCTTCTCTTAAAGAAGGTGAAACTCCCAAAGGCATTGTTCACGGGGTACTTACACCGGCATCGTGTCAGTATTTATTTTCCGTGAAGACGGAAACGTGGGAAACGCATAACAATCTGCTGTTTGATTTCATCTATTTCTCAGACAAAAATTTACCCCGCAAAGCCCCCGAAGCCCGAGAATTTCGTTTGCGTAATAAGCACTTCTACGGCGAAAATTTGGTGTGGAATCCTTACTTGAATAAAGATACGGTCATCATTCCCTTCCAAGAGCAAGAGAAAAAGGTACTCCGAAGTGCTGAAGTCCACCAATATCAAATCAATGAAAAACTATTGCCCTTTGACCAACTCAAGCGCGACATCATCGAATTGGATCGTGTAGAGCCGATTGTGGACTTACATATGGATCGTTTGGTGTCCAATTATTCCGATTTTAAGGCACATGAGATGTACCGCCTGCAAATTGAGACCTTTGAGCGGTGTTTGAGCCTCGCTGTGGCACACGGTTTGCCTGAGATCACCTTCATTCACGGCATCGGTAACGGAAGGCTTCGAGAGGAGATACACCGCCGGTTGAAAAACTTTACCTTCGTTCGGGAATATGCCATTGATCGGACGGAAAAATTCGGTCAGGGCGCAACAACGGTTTATTTATAATGATGATGAGCGGTACAACTTCCGTATCCGAACTTTATTTTCCACAAGCCTTACAAGATGACGTTTTTACCTTGTTGAAAAAAGCAGGTGAGGAGGTCGGTTTGCCCGTATATGTGATCGGCGGTTTTGTCCGTGATTTTTTCTTGGGTAAAGCAGGCAAAGATATTGACATCGTTACGGTCGGAAGTGGAATCCATTTGGCGGAAGCCTTTGCAAAAATCGCGGGGGCAAGCGATGTAGTCGTTTACGAAAATTTCGGGACGGCTTTGGTCAATGTCGCTGATTATCAGATTGAATTTGTGGGGGCGAGGCGTGAAAGTTACCGCAAGGACTCGCGCAAACCCATCGTAGAGAACGGCACACTGGAAGACGACCAACTGCGGCGGGATTTTACCATCAATGCGTTATCGTTATCGTTGAATGACGGCGATTACGGCAGATTATATGATCCGTTTGGGGGGATTCAGGATTTAGAACAAAAGATCATCCGTACCCCCTTAGAACCCGACATTACCTTTTCCGATGATCCGCTTCGGATGATGCGGGCGATTCGTTTTGCTACAACGCTTCAATTTTATATCGAAGAAGAAACCTTTGCTTCCATCAAACGGCAACGGGATCGCATCAAGATTATTTCCGTAGAACGGATTACGGAAGAACTGAATAAGATCATGCTGGCGAAAGTGCCTTCGCAGGGCTATCACCTACTACTGAAAACGGGTTTGATTGATTTGATCTTTCCGGAATTTTATCGGATGTATGGGGTGGAAGTAATTAATAATATCGGACATAAAGATAATTATTACCATACGATAAAGGTTTTGGATAATATCGCCCCGTTTACGGATAATTTATGGTTGCGCTGGTCTGCACTGCTCCACGACATTGGCAAACCCGCTACTAAACGCTTTGATAATCAGAACGGTTGGACGTTTCAGGGGCATGAAGAACGCGGTGCGCGGATGATTCCCGGTATCTTTCAGCGGTTACGGTTGCCCCAACATGACAAGATGCGTTATGTGCAAAAGTTGGTCAGATTACATCAACGTCCGATTGCTTTGGTGGATACGGAGGTTACGGACAGTGCCATTCGGCGGTTGATTTTTGAGGCTGGGGAAGACTTGGAGGACTTATTAACGCTTTGTCGTGCGGACATAACTACCCGTGATTCCAACAAGATGGCACGCTTTCTGGCAAATTATGATGAATTAGAAAAACGCATCCAAGCCGTAGAGGAACGCGACCGCATCCGTAATTGGCAACCGCCGATTACCGGTGAAATCATCATGGAAACGTTTGGCATTCCGCCGGGACCTTTAGTGGGAACAATTAAAACAGCAGTTCGGGAAGCGATTTTAGATGGCATCATCACCAATGATTATGACCAAGCCTATGATTTGATGCTCAAAATCGGAGCTGAAAACGGAATAAAGCCCTCCTAATCAGGATGATTTTTTTATCCGCTAAGGCTATGGATATTATTTCGACCGATGTGGAAACGGGTGCAAAGACCGTAAGTTAATTTTACGGTATTAAACATCCATCCCATTATGAAAACGATACTCTTTTGGCTGTTGATTGGTCAATGTTCCATCCTTTGGGCTAAAAGCACCGATCCTGATTCAACCCGTCGGCATTGGACGGACGGCGAACGCATGAAGAACTTTATTTCCTGCGTAGGCGAAACGTCAAAACTAACCACCGAACCCAAAGCCCGTAAATATTGTGCCTGCTTGATGGACAAAATCGAATCCAAAATGCCGGTACATAAAGACTATGAAGCGGTGGCTCAACAAGGTAGAACGCTTATTCTTCAAGTTTTTGAGGAAGAGATTGGCGAATGTTCCCGTCAACACATTACACAGCCCCAAGATTTAATTTCTGCAGATGTGGATTGGAATTCAGTTACGGAATTACAGTTCAAAAGTCATTGTTTGGAACAGATGAGGTCGGAAACGGCGAGACTTAAAGTAGATACCTATTGTTCTTGCTTGACGGAAAAGATGAAGTATCGTTTCCCGAATTATAGCGAATTTGTTAAAAAATCCTTAGAAAAGGAGCAGTTCAGCATTGAAATTCGCCCCGAAATGAACGATTGTTTGTTTAAGGCGATTCCATAATACCGCTTGATAATCAAAGCTATTATTAGCGGAAAACTTTTGGGGGACTTTTGAGAAGGTCGTCGAAAATTTGTGCTTCGTAAAACGATTCTTTTCTATTTTTGGAAACTTCTTTTGATAAGAATTAACGAGAAACTAACACATGAGGGCATTCCTGTACCTGATCTTATTTTATCTGCTACTTACCGGTTTGCCGTTGGTTAACGTGCAGGCACAAGATACTTTACGTACCAATGAAAATCTAAGCATTTCTTTAGATGAAATCAAGCTCGATACCTTGTTGAATAAGAATAAATATTCAGTGAAGGTTAACGTTGCCACTAAAACAAGTGTAGATGTCGAGAATACACCCGGTACGGTTACGGTGATTACCCGCGATCAAATTTTGGCAACCAATGCTCGAACGCTTCGCCATGTGTTGAATATCTTTGTGCCGAGTCTCGATGTATTGCCTACGGGTTTTTCGCATGGTTTACCGGTGAATGAGGTGATCTATGCGCGGGGTAATCGTTCTGATTTTTCCCAACAAGTGCTAATTTTGTTCAATAGCTCTGTAAAATTTAACGAAACCACTTTAGGCTCGTATTATGGAGCATCTGAGTTTACATTAGAGAATGTAGAACGGATTGAAGTCAGTACCACACCAACCACAATTTACGGTGCAAATGCCGTTACGGTTATCAATATCGTAACGTATGAACAAAATCTGGATGGTGCAGAGGCTTCGGTTACGGCGGGATTGAACGTTCGTAGTTCGGAAGATGTATTACAAAGTCAGCGATATACGGTTACTTGGGGCAATACAATCAATAAAATTCATATCGGTGCTTCTTTGCAATATTATCGTGATTTCGGTCAGGCGCATAACATTCCCGAATACAATGGGGGGTATAAAAATGACCCTAAAACGTTTAGGGATGGGGTAAAAAGTGCGGCGAATCTTACGATAAACATCAAAGATATTTCAGAGCGATTTGAAGGCGGGCTTTGGTATAAATTTGCAACCAAAGATGCCTTCACTACGGGTTTAACCCCGTCGCAAGCAAATGATCTGTATCATTATGACGGTCAACAAATTCTTGCCTACTTCAAGTACACGGGTAAGAAGCGATTTAGCTTAAATACAGGTCTTTTGTTTACCGAATTTTCTTCTGATTTTGACCAATATGTACCCCAACTAGAAAAAAACGCACCTTTACATACCACTTTTAGAAATTCCAGTTTATATGTGGAGGGTACTTGGATTAGAAAGTTTGAAGCACTTGGCAATCATGAATTCATTATTGGCTTACGCGGAGAACGGGAGGCACAAGTCAACGCCACACAAGAGGTTTGGTTTCAGGACCGAGTAGAACCGTTAAAAGGAGTTGATTTAGCTCCTAATGAAAGCCGGATCATTACCTCTGCCTATGCCGAAGATAATTGGAAAGTTAGCAAGCAGACTTCCGTTTTGTTAGGCTTACGGGCTGATTATTTTTGGGGCTTTGGAGAGAATCGAACCTTTGCGTATAATCCACGTATTTCTGTGGTACGACATATCGGCGAATCCTTTATTATTAAGGGAATTGTTGCCCGTACCTTCCGCGCTCCTACTATTTATGAATTGTATGGTAAAGGTATTAGTGGTTTGTATGGTAATAAAGACATTCAAGCTGAAAAAATTACTGCCTTCGAATTCAATATGCTTTATAAAGGCGAGCGATTTAATTTTTCGCTAACACCTTTTTATCAGGTATTTGAATCTTCTATTCGCTACGTTCAAGTACCGGATAAAATATTTCTTCAAGCGATGAATGTAGAACAAAGAGCTGTACCCGGTGTTGAACTTAATTCTCGTTTATTTTTTAATGATGAACGGAGTTCCTTTATATTCTTGACGGGTTCGTATTTATTCCCAAATAATTCAAATACATTTTATTACATTCCTAAATTGTATGCCAGTGCGGGAATCAATCTTAAAGCCGGTAAGTGGAATTTTAATGTAACAGCTTATCTGCGTGGCGAACGTCTCATACCGGAACAACTTAAATTCAACCAAAAATATGGTGAAGCAACGTTATTCGGAAATGTGTCCATCAGTTGGCAGGCAGGTAAAGCAATGAACGTCTTTGTGATGGCGGACAATCTTGCACCCAAGCAATATGCCGTTCCATTAGCTGTTGATAAATTTGTTCATCCGTTCCGTACTCCTGTTATTAATATCGGTGTACGTTTAACGCCGTTTTAATGCGTACGACGCGCGCTGATTGCTAATCGCCTAAGTCGGTCACGAGGTCAAAATAATTCAATAATTGGTTCTCGAACGGGTTAGTGCCAACAGTCTTTCAAGTCTAATTTTAGACAAACAAATAATGAATTTGGTATAAACTTGATGGTTTATATTATAATTTATTGAAATGATTAAACCCCAACGCCCTTAGTTCCGTAACCGAACCGTTGGATAGCACCAAGTTGACCCCTTGATCGGCAGTAGTCATATGCCCTATGGGACGGATAATTGGATGCTCCAATACCCGATTATAGTCCGATTGCCGAATGGTGAATAGCAGTTCATAATCTTCTCCCCCGAAAAGGGCAAAGTTAATGGCAGGGATGTCGAAGAGTTCCGCCGTCTTTTGGGTCTGATAGTCAATGGGTAATTTGTCTTGGTAGATCGTTGCGCCCGTTCCCGATTGCCGGCAAAGGTGGTGTATTTCCGAAGCCACCCCATCCGAAACGTCTATCATGGCAGTGGGTACGAGTCCCGCCCGATGAAAAAATTGAATGACATCTTGCCGAAGGTGGGGGCGCAACTGCCGTTCCACCACATATTCAAAAGATGAAAAATCGGGCTGAATATTTGGATTTTCGTTAAAAATTTGTTTTTCTCGTTCCAATAATTGCAAACCCGCATATGCCGCGCCTACGTCCCCTGTAACGCAAAGGATGTCCATTTCCTTCGCTCCCGACCGATAAACCACTTGATTATGATCGGCAAAGCCCATCACCGTAACGGAAATCCCCAAACCCGACCGCGATGAAGCCGTATCCCCGCCGATTAAGTCAATATTAAACTCCTCACAGGCGATATGAATGCCCCGATACAGTTCTTCTAAGGCTTCAACTGAAAAGCGATTACTGACCGCAATGCCTACCGTAACTGCTGTGGGCGTGCCGTTCATGGCTAAAATATCGCTGATATTCACGGCGATTGCCTTGTAACCTAAGTGTTTTAGGGGGACGTAGCTTAGATCAAAATGAATTCCCTCCATCAATAGGTCGGTGCTGACCAACTGTGCCTGCGTGGCATTAAAATCCAAAACGGCGCAATCATCCCCAACCCCGCACAAGACCCGCTTGGGGTGGCGGATGGTAAAATCCTGTGTTAATCGGTGGATGAGTCCGAATTCACCGAGTTGCTGAATGGGGGTCAGGTTGAGGTCTGAAGGTTCGATCATGGTTGGGGAGGCGTTTCTTCGTTAGGTTTAACGTAAATCTTTGAAAATATAAAACCGAATATCAAACCGTAAAACATACCCATAGCAATAAATCGAATGATACCCTTCTGTACATACAAACCAAATTCGGGGGCATGTTTCAGTTCATTTTCCATTTGTAATTGAAAATCACCCATCGCTTTCAGGCAGTCTATCTTTTTTTCTTTATTCTGAACCTCTTTGCAGTTTTCTGCCAAGCCTTTGATGTAGACTTCCGCCACTGCTTTTCGGTGGATTGGGGCTATGTTCGTATCAAACTGATAAGAATAAGTAGCACTCAACAAGCCACTGAATAAGCCTACCAGCAAAAAATGAACAAATATTTCGATAAATGAGGCATAGCCTTTTTTGCGTAAGATACTCCGCGCCGTTAAAATCGCCGAAACTGGGGCAATGAAGATCAAGCCCATCAACGGCTTAGCGATGCCGGCAAAGGGATTGAAGTCCCAGCCGTTGAGGTAAAACATAAAATCCAAAAAGACGACCATCCCACCAACGAACAGCGTCGCCACCGCTATAATGTCCCAATAAAATTTTCCTTTTTCGGTTTTCATCCTACAAATCGTATTTGCTATGGGGATAATGGCGGAAGAAAATATCGTCTTCAACTTTTTTATGATAATCTTTCCACCAACCGATGGCTTCATCCCCGAAAAGCATGTGCATCGGTACATTTTCGGCTTCCGCACCGGCAATCAATACGGAGGCGATCTGTTCGGGATTTCCGGGCTGATTACCGGACACATTATTGAGCATCTTATGCGTACCGCTGTTCATCTCATAATACGGGCTATCAGGGTTGGTAACCGATTCCGACCAATCAATGGAGCGTCCTGCCCAGTCGGTACGATACGGTCCCGGCTCTACACAAGAAACTTTGATGCCAAACCGACTGACTTCCTGAGCTAAAGATTCAGAAAAACCCGTAACGGCGAACTTGGATGCCGAATAGATGCTCAATCCCTTTGAACCCCGTAAACCCGCAATAGATGAAATATTTACAATGTAACCGCTTTGCTGTTTCCGCATGGCAGGAATGACTAATTGGGTCATTTCGATTAAACCGACCACGTTGGTATCCATTTGTCGGCGGATTTGGTCTAAAGTAACCTCTTCCGTAACGCCTGCCAGTCCATAGCCCGCATTATTCACCAAAACATCAATCTTACCAAACCTTTTCAAGGTTTCATGTACGACGCGCTGATTATCTTCCGACTTCGTTACGTCCGCTTGGATGGCGAGGCATTGGGAAGGGTATTTTTGCTCAAAATCTTCGATTTGGCTTCGATTTCTTGCCGTCGCGGTAACGAAATAGCCTGCTTCCAGCAATTTCTGTACGAGAGTACGTCCTATTCCGGTGGACGTTCCGGTAACGATCCAAACTTTGGTGGCTTGTTTATCCATATTTTGTTTTACAGGATTCAAAACTAAGTAACAAATCGGTAGCTCCCAAACTATATTTACCTAACTAAGTTCAGAAAAAGCAATCTCGTGAGCATTTATTTATAAGGCATAGATTAACTTACCCAACTTGCAAACCATTCTCGGCGGGGCGTTCCGGTTGAAGTAAGATAACCCCGTTTGCATCACCGACTAAACCTAATACCAAGCATTCGGACATCCATTTGCCAATCTGTTTGGGCGGGAAGTTCACGACGGCGATGATTTGCTTACCGATTAGTGATTCTTTATCATATAGATCAGTGATCTGGGCGGAAGACTTTTTGATGCCATATGCTCCAAAGTCAATGTGCAGGCGGTAAGCGGGCTTTTGGGCTTCGGGGAAGTCCGAAACCTCGATAATTGTGCCGACCCGCATTTCAATCCGCTCGAATTCCTGCCAAGTGATGCTTTCCATGCCCCAAAGATAGCCACTATTCACAATCCGTGAACTCTTGAAAAAAAGTAGTAGGTGTAATTCTGAATCTTAAGCAATGCTTTCGTAATTTTACATGCACGAATCAGACCGTTTGCAGGCATTCGGCTGAATTCAATATCCAACGCCTATTTATTTATTGAGATGGGAAAAAAGCTCTATACGCTATTCGGACTCTTGGTCGGGATCAACGTCCTTTGTGCGATCGGTTTTTTCTGGGGTAAAAGCCGTGAAGCTACTTTATCCGAACAAGCCAACGTGTTGCATACCGCGATGGTTCATGTAGAAGAAGTAAAAGACGTTTTTGAAGAGCATTTCAGCTTTTTGCAAGGCAAAGTGATGCAAACATCCTTGCACCAATCTACCTTCATTCTCGGTAAAGAACATTTGGATACCCGCGAGATAGACCGCAAACTACGTCTTTCCAAATCCGAAAATCCGGCAATAATACAAGACATAGCCAAAGTTAATTCCATTTTAGAGGATTTGGATAAAACCAAAAAGGAATTATATCGGGCGATCAGTGATACACTTATTGCCGACCGTGCCGCATTACATAAGGTTAATGCTATTTTTTCTAATAAACTGATCCCCCAGCGTGCCGAAGTCCTGCACAATTTGGTAGAAATCCATAATGCCCACCAAAAAGACTGGCAGGAAATTCAAGACAAAATCGAAAGTGCCAATACCTTACAGGGGATTTCTATTGCCGCATCAATTGTATTGACGCTGGTTTGCCTGTTTTTTGCCTTCCAAACGGTTCAACAGGGGTTTGTTTTACCCTTACAATCGCTTATCCGCGCGTTAGCCAAGAATTTACCTCCACCGGTGGAAGATTCCGAGATCGGTCTGGTGGCAGGGCATATCAATAACCTGCAAAAAGAACTGAATGAAACCCAAAAAGTAGTTCAAAGCCTTTCACAAGGGCAGTTTGATAAGCCGATAGATGCCAATGCCGTTAACGAACAGATGCAAAGCCACCTGTCGGGATTAAAAAAACGATTCCAACAAGTATCGGATGATTTGTTTGTTAAAGATAATGAACTCAAATCTGCTCAAACCAAAGCCAAATCTTTAGAGCATAATTTGGATGAGATTTCTGTTTTCTATCAGAACAGAATGCAGGTGGTCATGGATACTTTCCATTCTTGTGAAATTTCTTTGTTGGGTAATGTATTATCCGTCAACGATAAGTTACTTGAATTAATTAAGATAGATAAAAATGCTATCCGTGATAAGAAAATCTTCGACCTTTTCAAGCAGGATGCTGATAACATCTGGGAAGCCTTAACTTCGGGATCATCATGGCAGGGCATCGTTTCCGTTGAAAATAAAAAGTCGCCCCAATGGCTGTACCTATCTGCTTTTCCGCTCAAAAATTTACATCAGGAAACGGAAAAGTATGTATTGGCGGGCTTTGACTTCACGGAATGGAAAGAAGGTAATCTCCGCCTCACCGTTGATAACGACGAGATGAAGAAAAAGCTCACCCAGTTGAGTAAAGAATTGTCCGATATGCAGGTGCAGTTCAATACTTCGCAGGCGGAAATGGAAATATTACAATCCATTTACGAAAAGCAAAAATCTTTAGAGCAACGACTGATCTTACAACAGCAAGCCCTCTTAAATTTAACTCGTCATCCCGACCTGAAAGCCGGAAATATCCGGGAATCCCTCCGACTTGTAACCGAGATGATGGTACAGACCTTAGGAGAAGAGCGGTCAAGCCTCTGGCTTTTAACACAAGGCGGTGAGCGACTCCACTGCTTGGATATTTATGCCAAATCATCACAAGAACATTCCAATTCAGTCGAAATCAGCCAATCCGAAGTACCGGACATCTTTGAACTACTGAGTAACGAAGAAGTGATCGCCGTAGCTAACGTCAAATCCAATCAGCAAACGGAAGCCTTTGGGGCTAAATACCTTCAACCCAATCAGATCAAGTCCTTTATTTCTGCACCGATACATTTAGGCGGTTCGGTGATCGGTATGTTGATGGTGGAGCATATCAGCGATTCCGACACCCGCGACTGGAATTTAGATGAACAAAACTTTGTCATCTCTTCGGCGGAAATCGTATCCTTAGCTTTAGAACAGGGCAACCGAAAAGTCATGGAAGAGGAACTTCGCGTAACCCTCGAAGAATCCCAAGCCCTTGATGAGGAACTCCGCCAGAATGCCGAAGAAATTGAAGCGACCAACGAAGAAATGCGGCGTACCCAAATCGAATTACGCGGACATATCAACGCGCTCAACAACGCCGCGATCGTTTCCGAAGGTAATTTACAGGGACTCATCACTTATGCCAATAACGAATTTTTGACGACCTATAAATACGAAAAGAAACAGGTCTTAGGCAAAAATCACAACCTCCTCAAGTCCGACGAACACGATGCTGAATTCTTCAAAAGCATGTGGGATACCATCTTGTCAGGGCAGGTTTGGAACGGTGAGGTCAAAAATAAAGCCTCCGACGCGAATTTTATTTGGGTTTCACTGACCATCACGCCGGTTTTAGGATTGGATGGGTTACCGTTCAAGTTTATTGCCGTTTCGTTCAACATTACCCGCCAAAAGCTTCAATCTCAACGCATCAAAGAAGCCCTCCAAACGGCTTTGGAGCAAGAGGAACTCCTCCGTACCAGTGCCAGCACCCTCTTAGAAACGAATGAAGAGATGCGTAAGACCCAGTTGGAGTTAACAGGGCAAATTCAAGCATTGAATACGTCTTCATTAGTGATTGAGACTGATATTCGTGGGGTTGTTTTGAAAGTAAATGATGCTTTTCAGCAGATTTCTCAATTCCAACCTGCTGAATTAGTTGATCTTAACTTCACAGGCTTGAAGTCTTCTCGGATGCCAGATACATTATTTACTGATCTGTGGCGCACCGTTTCTGATGGAGGCACTTGGCGATCGGAGATTGAACTGATGACTAAAAAGGCAAATGAAAACTTCTGGGTGGTCATTACTTCTAATCCGGTTTTTGATGAACACGGAGAGCCGATTAAGGTTATCCATGTGATGTTTGACATTACGGAGCAAAAACAACAGGAATTCCGCCTCAAAAAACAACAATCCGCCCTTTTAGAGATCAACAGTCATCCTTCCGTCAAAGAAGGTAACATCAAAAAAGCCTTTCAGATTATCGCCAAAGTGGGTATGGAAACCCTGCGGGTAACGCGCGCCAGCATTTGGTTATTTATCGAAAATGGTCGTAAAGTCCGTTGTACCAGTATTTATCAAAAAGATAATCACGAACACGCAGAAGGCACAATCTTGGATACCGAGATGTATCCTACCTATTTCCGTACTTTAGAACGCGATCGTCTCATTGATGCCGGTGATGCCATTAATGATTCCCGTACTAAGGAATTAGCCTTTACGTTATTCAAGCCCTTGGGGATTCAATCGGTAATGGATGTGGGCATCCGCCAAGGCGACCGAAATTTAGGTATCTTGAGTTTTGAGTTTACTGAACATGTAAGGGAATGGACGCTGGACGAACAAGCCTTTGCCACATCCTTAGCCGATACGGTGGCTTTGGTCATGGAGCAGAAAGAAAGACAGCTTAACACCAAACTCAAACAAGCCTATGCCCAGTTGGAAGAAGCCAACAAGGAGATGATTCGCCAAAAGCAAGAGATTGAGGAAACGACGCAGGGCTTGGCCCAAAGTATCAAGTATGCTAAACGTATCCAAACCAACATCCTTCCCGCTAAGGAAATTATGGATCGCATTATCGGTAAGGATAATTATTTTGTGGTACATCGGCAACGCGACCAAGTAGGGGGCGACTTTTATTGGTTTGACCAAATCGGTACTAAACAAGTGTTTGTGATCGGGGACGGTACGGGACACGGCGTGCCGGGGGCTTTCCTAACCTTGATCGGCTATCTGCTCTTGAATCAAATTGTGGTGGAAAAACAAATCACCTCCCCCTCCGAAATCTTGTATTATTTACATAAAGGCGTTCGTACAGCTCTCAAACAAGAAGAAGATGAAGGCAAAAAAGCCTCCCGTGATGGTATGGACGTTGCCGTGGCTACCTTTGATAGTGCGACTAATACAGCAGAGTACGCCGGAGCAAACCTCCCTTTCTATTATTACAAAGATTGGGAGATACATGAGATCAAACCAACCAAGAAATCCATAGGTGGAGAACAGTTAGAGGAAGAACGCTTATTCCAAAACCACAGTATTCAACTCAAACCGGGCGATGCTTTTTATATGTACACCGATGGCTTTGTGGATCAATTCGGCGGACCCGAAGAAAAACGCTTTTCTACCAAACGTTTCCGTGACTTAATCCTCCGTACCCAAAATGAATCCATGAGTACCCAGCGCGCAATGCTCAATATGGAGTGGAAAGACTGGAAAGAAGACCGCGAACAGTTGGATGACGTAACGGTCTTTGGCTATAAAGTGGGAGGTAACGAAAATCACGAGGATTAAGCAACGAAAATTAAGCAAACGTTACGTGAACGCCAAAGAGATGTTAACTTTGCACACGTATGGCTTCAAGGGCTGACTGAACTAATGAAAATTCTGGGCAAATTATTGCGCTCAATCTACTTGGGAGTAATGTACCTGATCCGACACGGGGTATTGCGTCCGTTATCTTGGTTGTTTGCTTTCATTGTATTTTGGCGCGGGAAGTGTTATCAGTGGGGGATTTTTTCGGCTAAAAAATTACCGGTGATGGTGATCTCGGTCGGTAACATTTCTACCGGCGGTACGGGAAAAACCCCGATGGCGGAATTTCTGATGCGTTTACTCATCGAAAAAGGCTGGCATCCCGCCTATTTAAGTCGCGGTTACGGCAGAAAAACCAAAGGCTTCCGGGTTGTAAACGCACAAAAGGACAGCATCGAAGCCGTTGGGGATGAAGCCCTGCAAGTTGCTAACAAATTCCCCCAATTACCCGTTGCCGTCTGCGAAGACCGCGTTGCGGGAGTCGAATCCTTGTTACAACAATCCAATCGAATAGACTGTATCATCTTGGATGACGCTTTTCAGCATCGAGCCATTGCCCGAGACTTCGATTTGGTGATGTTGGATGGGAATCGTCCGCCTTGGCGCGATCATTTTTTACCTTTCGGTAGGCTTCGAGAACCCCAATCGGCTTTCAAACGGGCGGATTTGGTCGTCGTGAATAAAATCGTGGATGAAGACAAAATCCGTAGCTTTCAACGACACATCACCCAAAAGATAGCCTTTACTCGTACTTTACCGCAGGAATTAGTCCCCTTTTATCCCGAAAAATTTGATAAACTGCAAGTCGGACAAAGGAATAAGCGGGTTTGTGTCCTGTTTTCCGGCATCGGTAATAATGAACATTTTTTATTAGAAGTACGTAAGCTGGGGATCGTGGTCATGCGGAACTATCGCTTTTCGGATCACCACAAGTACCGTGCGGGAGAAATTGAGAAAATAGTGCGTCGGTATAAACGCTTAGTCGCCGAACAACATTCCGTAGCATCCCCCATCATCATCACCACCGAGAAAGATTATTTCCGACTTCGGAAAATGGATTGGTTTGAAGCCCAATTTGCGGACGTACCCTTTTATTATCTAACGATAACGTTGGAAATCATCAGAGGAAAAGATACTTTTGATGCCTGTTTGGATGCCTTATTATCCGAACAAGCTGAATCGAAAAAGATAACCCATGAGAAGCACTGAATTTGAAGAAACCCTCCAATACATCCGCAAAACCTATAAAGGAGTACCGAAAGTAGGTATCGTACTCGGCACGGGCTTGGGAGGCTTGGTAGACGTGATTGAAGTAGAAAAAACGCTTGCCTATAATTTCATACCCCATTTCCCGATCAGTACGGTAGAAAGCCACTTCGGTAAACTGATCTTCGGGAAAATAGGAAATGTGGAAGTGGTAGCCATGCAGGGACGCTTTCATTATTACGAAGGATACAGTATGCAACAGATCACGTATCCCATTCGTATCATGAAAATGCTGGGTATCAAGGCACTTTTTTTATCCAACGCGGCAGGTTCACTCAATCCCCAATTCAAAAAAGGGCAGTTGATGGTCATCGAAGATCATATTAACTTGTTGCCGGAAAATCCCCTTCGCGGTCCCAACGTGGATGAATTAGGACCGCGTTTCCCCGACATGAGCGAACCCTTTGATAAAAAACTCATTGCCTCCGCTCACGGTTTTGCTAAACAAGAGAACATTCATTTGAATGAAGGGGTGTACGTTGCCGTTTCGGGACCTAATTTAGAGACGCGCGCGGAGTATCGTTTCTTACGTTACATCGGCGGAGATGTGGTGGGAATGTCCACCGTGCCGGAAGTGATTGTATCTACACACATGGGTTTACGTACCTTTGCGATGACTATCATCACTGACGAATGCGACCCGAAAAATCTAATTCCACTCACGGTAGAAGAGGTTATCGCTACCGCCAAGCAAACCGAACCCCACTTAACGGCGATCTTTAAGCACTTAATTACCTCTGAAACGTGGTAATTTGCAAAATTCATGTGGGATAAATAATTCTTTGGTGTGGTTTTCAAAAGGATTTCTATCTTTGTTAATAAATCAGCAAAAAAGGATTAAATCAAAACATGAGTTCGCAATTAGATCGGCTGTTAGAGCGGTCGGAAAGTAAAGACCTGAAACGAACCTTAGGTCCCGTTAATCTCACGGCTTTAGGCATCGGGGCGATTATCGGGGCGGGTATCTTTTCCTTAACGGGGGCAGCGGCGGCGCAATATGCGGGTCCTGCTATCGTCATTTCGTTTATCATTTCGGGTATCGCTTGTGCCTTTGCCGCGCTGTGCTATGCCGAATTTGCCTCGATGATTCCGGTAGCGGGCAGTGCTTATACCTACGCTTACGCTACGATGGGGCAAACGTTCGCATGGATCATCGGTTGGGATTTGATATTGGAATATCTGTTTGCTTCGTCCACCGTCGCGGTGTCATGGTCGGGTTACATGGTCTCCTTTTTGAAAGATTTTGGCATTGAAATACCCGCTCAGTTAGCACAATCACCCTTTACTTACTCCGCTGCCGAGGGTTGGGCAAGCACAGGCGCATTGATTAACCTACCGGCTGTTGCAGTGATTGCAATCATAACCTTGCTGTTGGTGGTCGGCGTTCAGGAATCAACTACCTTTAATAACATCATCGTCGTCGTTAAGATGGTGGTGATTATCACATTTATATTGGTAGGATATGCTTACATCAATTCCGATAACTATACACCATTTATCCCACCCAACGAAGGAAAATTCGGTGTGTATGGTAATTCAGGTTTATTTCGAGCGGCAGGGGTGATCTTCTTTGCCTACATCGGTTTTGATGCCGTTTCCACCGCCGCGCAGGAAGCCAAAAATCCCAAACGCGACATGCCGATCGGGATCATCGCTTCTCTTTTGATTGCAACGGTTCTTTATATTGCTGTGGCATTGGTTTTGACCGGCGTAGTTAACTACAAAGAATTAAATGTTCCGGATCCGATTGCCGTAGGAATCAATAACATGGGTGAAGGTATGCGATGGTTACGTCCTGTGATTAAAATCGGTGCGATTGCGGGTTTAAGTTCGGTGATCTTGGTGATGCTGATGGGGCAACCCCGCATCTTCTATTCGATGGCAAAGGATGGTTTATTACCGGCATCGTTTGCGGAAATCCACCCGAAATTCAAAACGCCCCACAAAACGACTATGGTTACGGGATTTGTGGCAATCCTTTTAGCGGGCTTCTTACCGATTGGTATTCTGGGAGAGTTGGTCTCTATCGGCACGTTATTAGCCTTTACGATGGTCTGTCTGGGAATATTGGTTCTAAGAAAGACGCGTCCCGAACTGCCCCGCCCCTTCAAAACGCCTTTAGTACCTTTCGTTCCAATCATGGGCGCAATTACCTGTGTATTACAGATGGCATTTTTACCCATTGATACGTGGTTACGACTCATCGCTTGGATGGCATTGGGTTTAGCCATCTACTACGGGTACAGCAAGAAAAATGCTGAAAAACAGCATCAAAAGTAGCATTCATTACAACATAAATAGGTCGTGGGAGTACCAATCATAGGTACTCCTTTTTTTATTTACACCACAATAACGAACTGTCCCCGTAACTAAGGAAACGGAAATCATGCGTCAGGGCATATTCATAGACCTTCTTCCATTCCTCTCCAATCACCGCCGAAATCAATAGTAGTAATGTACTTTTAGGCTGATGAAAATTCGTAAGCAAGCCTTGACAAAACCGAAAGCGATACCCCGGCACAACCATCAGCGAAGTCTCCCCACGAACGGGAAGATCAGCCTCTTGTAACCAAAAATCCAATACTTCGATGGGGTTGGGTAAATGGGCTTCTTCCTGCGAGAAAGGATAAAATTGCGGGAGCAAGTCGGTGGACTCCCCGCGCATCTTACGAACCCCCAACCAATATAAACTTTCCAATGAACGTAAAGAGGTTGTGCCCACAGCCACGATGTTGGGGTACGCATCCATCATTTGTTCTAAGGTTTGAGCGGAAACCTCGAAATATTCAGCGTGCATGGTATGATTCAAAGCATTGTCTTCCGACACGGGCTTGAATGTCCCTGCACCGACATGGAGCGTTAGGTCTGCAATGTTGATATTTTTGAATCTTAATTGCTGAATGACCGTATCGGTGAAATGAAGTCCGGCTGTCGGCGCGGCTACCGAGCCTTCCATTTGAGCATAAACGGTTTGATAGCGTTCCTTATCAAGCGATTCCGTCGGGCGATGAAGATAAGGCGGAATCGGTATTTGTCCCAATCGGTTGATGAGTTCCGCAAAGGGATAAGGATGTCCTTCCTGAAAAAAGCGAACTTTTGCTACTGCCCCTCGTTCCACCAATTCGGCATTGAGGATCACATCCCCCGATTCAAAGGTCAGAATTTCGCCCTTTGCCCACTTTTTTTGATGTCCAACCATCGCTTCCCAAATGGTTTCTTCGGTCATTTGCAGGGCTTGGGCAATATCACGGGTAGGATTAATCGGATTTAAGCAAAAAATTTCAATCTCCGCACCCGTTGACTTATGATAGATTAATCGGACGGGGATCACTTTGGTATTATTCCGAACGAGAAGCGTACCGGCAGATAGTTGTTCACTTAAACGATAGAATGTAGTTTCTGTAATGTTGCCTTGATGATAGACTAATAGTTTGGATTGATCCCGTTCCGGTAATGGATAGCGGGCGATGCGTTCATCAGGGAGGTGATAATCGAAATCGTTAATGGATAGGGTAGGGGGAAGCATCTGTTTTGAAATCAGGGACAAAGATGAGCATTCAGAAGATTGAGTTCAAATTTATGGAGCTTTAGAAAAAAAAATAATGAACTTCAATGATTTGAAATTAGATTCGTACCTTATTTGATACCTTCCAATGAGTTATAATGCCTGTCTGATCTTGATAGGATACGTCCGTCCTTTATGGCTATTCTCTTCGGCATGATGCTTGCCTATGGTATCCCGCCTGAAAAAATCTAAACTTCAGTAGCGATGAAATTCAACATGATTCCGAAACGGAATAGTTCCGCCAACACGCTTAACCACGAAGGCGTACCCGCTTTCACCCAATCGTCCGCAATGCAGTTGTATTCGGCGGTGGTTACGTCCTTGTTGAACGACACTTTTTACGAATCGGAAAACGAACGCTTGCTCCGGCTCCGGGAATTGATTACCCAAAACGATCCGCTTTTTGTGGCGCGTTTGGCAATCTATGCCCGTGAAAAAATGTACTTACGTACTATGCCAGTCGTCCTGACGGTTGAATTGGCGAAAGGTCATTCGGGTAACAACTTGATTTCTAAAACTGCTCAACGGATCATCCAACGGGCGGATGAAATCACCGAGTTACTTGCCTACTACGCTTTTGCTAACGGCAGAACGGCGACCAAGAAACTGAACCAACTGTCCAAACAACTCCGTAAGGGTATAGCCGAAGTCTTCAACCGCTTCGATGAATACCAATTTGCGAAGTATGACCGGAAAGGTACGGTAACTTTACGGGATGCCCTCTTTATCGTTCACCCGAAACCGAAGAACGAAGCGCAACAAGCCCTCTTCAACAAAATTGCGGAACAAACGCTGGAAACGCCTTACACGTGGGAAACGGAATTATCCGCTTTAGGACAAATTCCGTTTGAAAACCAAAAAGTGCGCGCCGAAGCCTTCCGCGTGAAATGGCAGGAATTGATAGATAGCGGTCGCTTAGGTTATATGGCGTTATTGAGAAACTTACGGAATATTCTGGAAGCCGGCGTTTCGTTAGACCATATCGAGAAAGTCGCCGCGCGTCTTGCTGATCCGAAAGAAGTAGCGAAAGCTAAACAGTTTCCGTTCCGGTTCTTGTCTGCCTATAAAGAGATTTCGGCAGGTCAAACGGATACCGGTATATTAAAACAATTACGTTTCTCTCAAGATGATGCGCAAAAAGCGCGTAAAATTATCTTGAAAGCCTTAGAAGCGGCTTGCTACCAAAGCGGTGCAAACATCGCGGGCTTTAATGAAGAAACGCGGGTTTTGATCGCGTGCGACGTATCGGGTTCGATGCAGGCAAACGTCTCTAAAAACAGCGTTGTACAATACTACGATATTGGCTTGCTGTTGGGTATGTTGTTGAAAAGCCGATGTAAAAACGCGACGGTCGGTTTCTTTGGTGATCGGTGGAAAATCGTGGATTTGCCGACGGAAAAAGTCCTTAAAAACACGATGGAACTCCGCAGTCGGGAAGGTGAGGTGGGTTACTCCACGAATGCTTACTTGGTGATCGAAGACTTAATCAAGCGTAAAGCGGTGATGGATAAAATCTTCTTTTTTACCGACTGCCAGATGTGGAACAGCAAAAACGGCAACGATAATGCGCTGATTCAGAACTGGAAACGCTATAAAGAAAAGGTTGCCCCGAATGCCAAAGTCTATTTCTTTGACTTAACGGGACACGGAAACACTCCGCTGGATTTGCAAGGTAACGACGTTTACCTGATCGCCGGCTGGTCGGATAAAGTGTTTGATGTATTGGAAGCCCTTGACCATGCGGAAGATGCGCTGAAAAAAATCACGGAAATCAAGATTTAATTCACAAAAACTTCCCTTTGGCATCAAAATTGAATAAGGTAAAGCGCGAGCGTGTCGTAAATCAGCGTTACTTCGTTATTCCTAAACTACAGTCGCTGATTGCTTGTTGCCGTCTCGCGCTTTATTGAAAAAGATACACGCCTTGCTTGGGTGTCGTAGAAATGGATTTCTTCGTTGCCGGGCGCAGGTTCGAGTCCTGCCGGAACTTCGTTTTCGTAGCTCAGTTTGGGTAGAGCATCAATCGGCTATTTCGGTTTTACCCCAAGCATTATCATTCATAAAAATAACTTGAGTGTCGTAGTGTTGGCTTACTTCGGTTAGAACATTGCCAAAAGCAAAGGTCGCGGGTTCGATTCCTGCCGAAACTTCGGTTTCGTAGTTCAGTAAAAATAAGTGCCGATGCGATTTTTTACCTCAAGTATTTATCATAAACGTTGTTTTTACGGGTGTCGTTAGGGTCAGTTACTTCGACTTAGGATTTGGTAATCAGTCGGTTAATACCCGATATGAGGGTTCGATTCTCTTCTAAGATAGTATTAAAATGCTGAACAATTTGTTACCCCGTATTTTTTCATAATACAAGATATTTTTGGGTGTCGTAGAGATGGCTTACTTCGCTTGTCACGCGGTAGATGCGGGTTCGAATCCCGTCGGGATGGCTTTTAATACATAACTCTGTCCCGTAGTTTAAAATGGCAGAATAACTTAACGTAGTTGTTTCGCTTGTTACCCCAAATCTATTTTTTACTATTCAACATACCCTTGGGTGTCGTAGAGATGACATACATCGCGGCTAACATAGGTTCGAATCCTATCGCAAAACATACGTTTTGTGTAAAAAGTCATTTCGCTTTTTTACCCCAAGTATTTTTTCGGTGATTCCCATAGCGGCAATTGGGGGAGACTGTAAATCTCTTGTTCGGAAGAACTCCGCAGGTTCGAGTCCTGCATCACCGACCTTTTTGATAGGCTTGGGTGTCGTAGGATTGGCTTACTTCGACTCTTAATCCACGGGTTGCAGGTTCGATCCCTGCCGAAACTTTGGTTTCGTAGCTCAATGGTAGAGCAGTGCCAAAAGTGCCGGTTCGCTTTTTACCCCAAGCCACTTTATATAAATAAAACGAGCAAGGGTATTCTCTCTTGCTCGTTTTATTTTTTATGGTCATTGCTAACCGAAGATTAATGTTTCGGAACAGAAGGTGCCGGTGCTTTCGGTGCAATGGTTGGTGTTCCGGGAGTTGTCGGTGTAGTAGGCGTTGCCGAATCCGACTTTTTGACTTTCGCCTTGATATTCAGCTTAACGGACGGTTGCGAGGGGTCGTTACTGATGATGGTAACTTGTTTGAACTGCTCGCCGTCTTTGCCACGCGGGTCGAAAGTTACTTTGATGTTGGATGTTTCGCCCGGTTTGAGGAGTTTTTTCTCCGGTTCGGTAGCTGTACAGCCACAAGTAGCTTTCGTTTTTAAGATTTCGAGGTCGGCTTTACCGTTATTGGTGAATACAAAGTTAGTTGTAACGGCCGTTTGGTCGCCGATTTCACCGAATTCGTGGGTCGTTTTATCGAAATTGATTTTCGCCGCTTTGGAAGAATCTTCTTTCGTCATTTTATCGAAGTGCGGTAACAACGTCGCCGAGAGGTAAAGCGTCTTTTTCGCTAAGGTATCATCATTGGATTCGATGTAGATACGCTCGTGTTGCCAATCCCAGTCTTTCACTTGGGAAGCATCATACGTTACCTTGATTTTCAAGGAATCCGTCGGGTTAACCGTCTTTTTGTTGTTGACGAAATCCACTTTCACGTAGGGTTTCGTTTCTACGTTACCGAAGGTGATGGCTTTTTTGCCTTGGTTGTAAACGGTGAGTTCTTTGTCTTTGATCTCTTTGTTCGTTACGTTACCGAAGGAAATGTGGTTGGTAGAATAACGTAAGTTACCTTCCTCAAACGGATACCAGTCTTTAGGACCTTTCGTGCGGGGTGTTACATCTCCTTTGATACGTAAGATTTTGAGGTCAACGTTGGTACTATCGGTAACGATACCATTGGGACCCGCCTTCGCCGCACGAACGGTGATCGTTTTATCAAATTTACCGGGACGGTTAGAAGCACCGTAGCTGGCGGTAATCGTGCCTGTTTGACCGGGCTGAACTACGTCTTTGCTCCATTTCGGAGTGGTACAGCCACAGGAGGCTTTCACGTCTAAAAGTTTGATCGGACCCGTGGTCGTGTTTTTGAATACGAAATCGTAGTCTAACTTTTCAAGTTCCTCTTTTTGAGTACCGAAATCATGCTCCGGTTTGTCAAAGGAGATAAAATTGTTTTGGGCGAAGATCGTAGCCGCAACAAGCATGAAGCCTAACGTGCTGAGTAGTTTTTTCATAATGGTGTTGAATGATTCGGGTTTAAGTTTATTTTTAGGTTAATGGTTACAAAATTATTGACAATCACCGGGTTCGTTCGGATCAGCCATACATAAGCAGTTGGTAGCGATTTTGTCCTCCACAAAGCGGATCATCTGATCTACTTCATGGTGCAGGTGGTCTTTTTGGCAAAGGCTCATCTTCGCTAACGTCATATTGTAATGCGAAGTACAATACTTACCTTTACCTAAAGCTACCAAACCCGCTTGGTACAGCTTGGAGGGATGAATTTCTGGTAAACTGTCCGCTTTCGATACTTGATATTCAGTGATCGGCTGTGCTTTCGTTAAAGTAGACGTTGGAGTTGTGAGCAACGTTGGAACGACTGCCGACTTTTTTTCGATTTTTTCAACAGCTATCGCCACCGGCAATAGGTTGATGTTTTTGGGTGTAGTGATATGCTGTTCAATCACCGCCGGTTGTGGGGCGATAACGGAAGCTATCGGTTGTATTTCCGTAGGCGCATCCGGTAACCACAGCGAAGCCGATGCCCACATCAGTAGTGCCAATGCCGCCGCGATAGACGCATATCGGCGTAGGATAATCATGCCCGTCCGACGGGGTTTTCGCCTATCCAATCGGCTTTCAATTTTCAGCCAAAGGTTATCCGCGTCGGCGGGTTCGGCTTCAAGGTTTTGGAGACCTGCCCGCCAGTCGAAATTATTTTCATCAGACCACTGCATAGCCGGTAGGGAATAAGGTTTTGATGCGTTCAGAAAGTTTGCTTTTAGCATAGGACAGTTGCGACCGCGATGCGCCTTCACTGATTTGTAGCATTTCCGCAATCTCTTTGTGGGAATAGCCCTCAATTTCATATAAGTTGAAGACGGTACGGCAACCGTCGGGCAATTCTTGGATGATTTTCAGGAGCATTTCTAGCGACCCTTCGACATGTGTCGGCATGTTGATGGATTGATCCGCGTGTGCTTCTTCAAAAATCGGTTCGGTTTCAATACGTCGATTGGTTTTCCGATATTCATCCAAAGCAGTGTTAACCATAATCCTTTTCATCCATCCCTCAAAAGAGCCTTTGAAGTCATAAGCGTGCATCTTCGTAAAAATCTTAACCATACCCTCCTGCAATAAATCTTCGGCGGCTGGGCGGTTCGGCGCATAGCGAAGACAGATACCTAAAAGCACGTTTTTATACTTTCGGTAGAGCTGTTCTTGCGCGGCGCGTTTCCCCTGTTGGCAGGCTTCGACGAGTTCGCGTTCGGTCTTATAACGTTCTCGCAATAGTTGCATGGCTGATAAAGCCTCTTTCTAACATAGAAGACGATGAAGATAGGAAAGCGTTGGAAAACGAACCGTTAGAAAAAGTTAATGTTAGGTAATCCGAATCAGAAACCATTTTTAGACCTGTTTATTTGAAAGTTAATTTAATGTTCGGATTTTCATCCAAACGATTAGGTAATACGTACTTTTGTATTTACCCGGTTGCAGAAGGGATAAATAAATCTAGATTTGTCTACTTGTTATTCAAATGAATATTGAGTATTTATCAACCATTTAACGTATTGGTTAAGTCTATGTTTTCTTTTATCTTGCGGGTTCTTTTTCAATAACCAAAACCAATAGATTGTAAGTCCAAATGGATGTTTTTAGTAAAATAGATACCCTCATGCAGACTGACTTGGCAAAATACGCAGCAGTCGGGCATGGTTATTTAAGTTTTCCTAAGTTAGAGGGCGAAATCGGCACTCGGATGCACTTTCAGGGCAAAGAAGTGCTTTGTTGGTCCTTGAACAATTATCTCGGTTTGGCGAACCACCCCGAAGTACGCAAAGCCGATGCCGATGCGGCCGCCCAATACGGTCTAGCCGCACCGATGGGTTCGCGGATGCTGACCGGAAATACCAACTACCACGAACAGTTTGAGCGTGATGCTTCTGAATTTGTCCAAAAGGAAGACACGTTCCTACTTAACTACGGCTATCAGGGTATCTTGTCTATCATTCCCGCGATAACAGATCGGCGTGATGTCATCGTTTATGACCAATTAAGCCACGCCTGTATTATTGACGGCATGATGCTTTCTTTAGCTAAGCGGTTCGTTTACGCCCATAACGATATGGCTCAGTTAGAAGACCGCCTCCAAAAAGCCATGCGTATCACGGAACAAACCGGCGGGGGCATCTTACTCATCACGGAGGGAGTCTTTGGTATGAAAGGCGATACCGGTAAATTAGATGAGATATGTAAGTTAAAAGAAAAGTACCCCTTCCGTATTCTATTAGATGATGCACACGGATTCGGTGTCATGGGTAAAACCGGTGCCGGTACGGGCGAACATCTGGGCGTTCAAGATCAAATTGACCTCTATTTCACCACTTTTGCCAAGTCTATGGCATTAATCGGGGCGTTTGTTTCGGGTGAACGAAAGATCATTCAGTTTTTGCGATACAACCTCCGCAGTCAAATTTATGCCAAATCCATGCCGATGCCTATTGTCATTGGTGCATTAAAGCGGTTGGAGTTACTCCGCACACGTCCCGAATTACGCGAAAACCTCTGGAATGTTGTCCGAAATTTACAAAACGGCTTAAAAGATCGGGGCTTTGATATTGGTATCACCAACTCGCCTGTAACGCCCGTTTATATGAAGGGGACAGACATTGAAGCCATGCACGTCGTCCGTGATTTGCGTGAGATTCACCGCGTATTCGTCTCCGGTGTAACGTATCCGGTGGTGGAAAAAGGTGTTATCATGCTTCGGTTGATCCCTACGGCAATCCATACCCAAGCAGACATTGACTATACCCTCAAAGCCTTTGAGGACATCGCACAAAAGCTCCAAACAGGCTACTATGCCGGTAAAATGCCGGTTTTGGGAAGTATTGAACAGTAAGATTTCGTCGTCAATTTTGATTAATCTTATTCATTCTTTTACAAGAAGATCCCTTAATTATACAAAATAATTAGGGGATTTTTCATAATGGAGATGTAATAAATGTTTATGCATTATTTTTTACATAATTTAACTATACCATCTCAAGGAAATAGATGATTCTATCATTAAACACTCATCAAGGCTGATACCCGTACCTTTCGGCATATTGTTCATCATTCATTACTAATAATTTAATCGTATCATACAAAGCGAAAAATGCCGGAATACCCGTCCAACATAAACAAGCGTATATGATTCCCCATGTAGGACGATTCAGAAAAAATAGATGTAAGCCAAACCACCCCAAAAAGAATGCCATCAACGCCGCCATCGGACGACTAATGTTCACGGGTTCACCTTTGCGTGGCACAGTGGGAAAATTGTACGCATGAGCAGGACTGTATGCCTGCGGGCGAGAAGCGGGTAGATTTTGTCGAATGAATCGTAAGTCCTCTTCGGTAACGGCAGAAAAGTCTTTCAAGTCATCATAGTTAACGGCTTTACTGGTTTGTTGTCCATCCAAATAGCGGTATTCGTTATCATAATTAAGGATGATAACGCGCCGTTCGCCGTTAATGGTTGCCAAACCGATAATTTTACCTGCCCCCACGTCAAATTTGGGGATGATACGGGTAACAATCATACGATCTAAGTCGTTTAATGCCATGATTTCGCTATTTTTAGGGGGAAAATCGTTTGCAAAAGTAGAATTTATTACAATGTTACGCCAATGGTTGGCATAAAAATACTTTATACGTATCTTTACCGTTGATATATGGATTACCCATCGGACAGCATCCGCCGGGTGGTGGAAGAATTGGCTAAACTACCGGGTATCGGCAAAAAGACGGCTCTGCGATTGGCGTTGCATCTTTTGCGTACCGCACCGGAGGACAACGACCGACTCGGTCAAGCCATCCAAGACCTGCGACGTAATACCCAATTATGTACGCAGTGCGGTAACTTGAGCGACGGCGTGCGTTGTCGTATCTGTTGTGATACACACCGCCAAACAGATGTTTTATGTATCGTGGCTGATGTACGCGATGTGATGGCTCTCGAACGTACCCACCAGTACAACGGGCAGTATCATGTTTTGGGGGGGGTTATTAATCCCTTAGCCGGCATCGGTCCCGGACAGCTGAATATTGAATCGCTTTCGGAACGGGCAAAGGACGTGAAAGAAATCATCTTAGCCCTTCCCGCTACGCCCGAAGGTGAAACGACGGCTTTCTTTATTGCCAAAAAACTCAATGGGTTTAGCCTCAAAATTACTAACATTGCCCGAGGTATTCCGGTGGGAAGTGAACTTGAATTCGCTGATGAATTGACCCTCGCACGGTCTATCCAGCAACGAACCGATTATCATCATCCGCTCACGGCGCATAGCTCGAATTAATCGCGTGAAGCAACTTTCGATTATCATCGTAAACTATAATGTTCGACATTTTCTCGAACAGGCTCTTTTATCTGTGCAACGTGCTATCGCAACCTTAGATGCTGAAGTCTTTGTCGTGGACAATAATTCAGTAGACGGCAGTGTTGCGATGCTTTACGATAAGTTTCCTTGGGTAAAGGTCATTGCCAACAAGAAAAATCTTGGTTTCTCGAAGGGCAATAACCTCGCTATCCGACAGGCTCAAGGAAAATACATCCTACTTCTGAATCCCGATACCGTCGTGGAGGAGGATACTTTTACCAAAATCATCGAATTCATGGATGCTACGCCCGATGCAGGTGCATTAGGCGTGAAGATGTATAATGGCGAAGGTAAGTTCCTGCCTGAATCGAAGCGCGCATTGCCAACACCTTGGGTAGCCTTCTATAAGATTTTCGGTTTGTCGCGCCTCTTTCCCAAAAGTAAAAAGTTTGGTAAATATCACCTTACGTACCTGAACCCTGATGAAATCCATCAAATAGAGGTGCTTTCGGGTGCTTTTATGTTTATGCGTAAGTCGGTTTTGGATGAAATCGGCTATCTGGACGAAGACTTTTTCATGTACGGAGAAGACATTGACCTCTCCTACCGCGTAACCAAAGCCGGCTACCACAATTATTACTACCCGCATACGAAAATCATCCACTACAAAGGAGAAAGCACCCGTAAGGGTTCATTAAACTATGTATTGGTATTCTATGATGCGATGCGTATCTTCGCCGAAAAGCATTTTGGCGATGGGGGAAACTACAATTTCTACCTTTCACTGATCCGTTTAGCGATTTATCTTCGCGCAGGTGTATCAATCGTTCGCCGGTTAACGGAAAAGATGATCTTTCCCGTGTTGGAGGGGGGATTATTTCTGGGGGCAACGTTAGGCATCAAAGAGTTATGGGAAAATCTGGTCAAATATCCTGACGGTGAGGGCTATTCCCAAATTTTTGATTGGTTTGTGGCACCGATTTATTCGGTAATCTTCGTCTTTTACTTATATGTGATGGGTGCTTATAAACGCCCGTTCAAGATACGTTCGGTATTTACGGCAATTTTTTCAGGCTTCATCACCATTGCCACCCTTAATTTTATTTTTAAGGATATTAACTTTTCGCGGGCAATCGTGCTGATGGCTTCGGGGGCAATCTTATTGCTTTCTCTCTTTATCCGAGCCTTACATAATTACATTCGTTCTGGTAACTTCTTCTTGGATGAAAAAGCCCGCAAACGTGTCGTCATCGTTGGTGATTATACCGAAGCCGAACGGGTTATCCATCTGATAGATTACCAACTGTTTTATAATTGTAATGTAGTCGGCGTGATTACCAACCAACCGATGCCTGCCGTACCCGCTTCCAGTCCCTTTCCGGTATTAGGTGATAGTGCGCAGACGGAAGAAATCGTCCGTTTTTATCAGATAGACGAAATTGTATTCTGCAATAAAAGCCTTCCGACGCAGGACATTATCGAACAGATGAGCCGAATGGCGGAACGCAACGTAGAATTTAAGATCGTCCCAAACAGTGCCGACTATCTGATTGGTCCTTCGGTGATCTTGAATGCTTCCGGTGTGCAACCCAAATTATCTAATTTACAGAAGCAAGAATATCGTTTCCGCAAGAAACTCTTTGACTTTGTGGTGAGTATCGGCTTGATAACGACATATCCATTAACGTTTTGGATGTATCGCAAACCGATCGGCGCGTTCAAAAATCTATGGCAAGTGCTGAACGGGAACTATCATCTGGTGGGATATATTGACGGTTCACAACCCGACCTGCCGAAGTTGAAAGAAAGCCTCCTCAACATGAAAGCCTTAGCCGAACGCAAACGGAAAAGAAAGTTTTTTTCACCCGAAGAAGCGATACGCTTGGACCATGTTTACGCACGGTACTATACAACCATGTTGGATTTAGAGATCGTCCTGTCCGGCTTCCGTAATCTGGGCGAACGTACCTAAAATTAATCAAGCATCATCCCCTCTTTTGCGTAAATGTAACGTAGGCACGTTCACACAACCCTTTTAAGGGGGGATTATACTTACTGACCTGCACTTTTACTTCCGCCACCTGCTCAAAGTGGGATAGGATAGCCTCTGAAATGAGTTGGGCTAAAGATTCCAATAGTTTTTTACGTTCGTGCATTACTTGGGAGATGAGTGCATATATTTTGTAGTAATCCACCGTTTGATGAATATCATCATCAATGGCTGTACTGCCCACCTCTGCCAAGAGCCATACGTTGACCTCGAAGCGATTACCTAACGCACCTTCTTCATTCATGACCCCGTGATAGCCATAAAAGACCAAGCCTTCCAAACCGATTTCTACTTGCATCGTGTAGTTATTTGGGCGTAAAGATAGCAGGACGGCATCGAATAAATATCATTTGGAATATTACCTATGTTCAAATACGCTTATTGTATCATTTCTCGGACTAAATTCCGGTTTACAGGTATGATCCACAGTATTTTTCCTAATTTCGCAGTCTTGAAAATTTCATCCGTATGAAGGTTAGAGTTCGTTTTGCACCCAGCCCCACAGGAGCATTACACGTTGGAGGAGTCCGCACCGCCTTATTTAACTATCTTTTTGCCAAGAAACATGGAGGCGATTTCCTCCTCCGTATTGAGGATACCGACCAAACGCGGTTTGTTCCCGGTGCGGAAGAATATATTATTGAAGCCCTCCGTTGGTGCGGAATCGAACCGGACTTTGGTCCCCATAACCCGGGAGCAGATGCCCCCTACCGTCAAAGTGAACGTATAGGCATGTATCGCCAGTATGCGGAGGATTTAATCGAAAAAGGGCGAGCTTACTTCGCCTTCGATACACCGGAAGAAATTGAAGAAATGCGCAAGCGTTTGGAGGCTTCCGGTAATAAATCACCGCAATACAATGCGGTTACGCGGGATTATATGAATAATAGCCTGCGCCTCCCTGCCGATGAGGTCAAAAAACGCATCGAAAACGGCGATCCTTACGTCATTCGCGTAAAGATGCCCCGTAAAGAAGAAATCCGTTTTGAAGACCGTATTCGGGGTTGGGTTAATGTGAACACGAGCCAATTAGACGATAAAGTCTTATTAAAATCGGACGGATTTCCGACCTACCACTTGGCAAATATCGTGGATGACCATCTGATGCAGATTACACACGTCATTCGGGGGGAAGAATGGTTGCCATCCGCACCGCTTCACGCCTATTTATATGAATCTTTTGGCTGGGAACGTCCCGAATTTGCACACTTGCCCTTACTTTTGAGTCCTGACGGAAACGGCAAACTCTCCAAGCGCGACGGTGATAAATACGGATTCCCGATTTTCCCTTTGCAATGGAAAGACCCGAAAGAAGGTACTGTTTCCTCCGGTTATCGGGAGAGCGGTTATCTACCGGAAGCCTTCATTAACTTTTTGGCACTTTTAGGATGGAATCCGGGTAACGATCAGGAGATTTTCAGCTTGGAAGAATTGATCCCCCTCTTTTCTTTAGAACGGGTCGGAAAGTCCGGTGTTAAGTTCGATAAGAAAAAATCTGTTTGGTTCAATCAGGTTTATATTAAAAAAACGCCTGCCGTTGATTTTTTACCCACCGTAAAAGCGCAATTAACGGCGGAAAATTTACCGATCCCTTCGGATGAATATCTGATCCCTGTTATTGAGATGCTGAAAGAAAGAGTAGAATATCTGACGGATTTTGTGCCAATGGGACGCTTTTTCTTTGAAACACCCAATACTTACGACCCTGACTTCGCTAAGAAATGGAATCCTGAATACGCTTCGTTTGTGGCGTTGGTAGGCAGTCGTTTGACGGAAGTCAGTGAATCCACATCAATAACCATCGAACATTTCATCAAAGGTTTAGCCACCGAGCAAAACATCCCCATCGGTAAAGTGATGCCCATGTTACGCTTGTCTGTATCGGGGGTAGCTTTTGGGCCTACAGTGTTTGACATCATGGCACAAATTGGTATCCAAGAAACGGTAAAACGGTTGTCTAATGCAGTGCAGGCTTTTGCAACTACAAAAGTTTAGCAACAATTAGGATTTTTCGATTGCAAGATTTGTAACTATTTTACTACCGATGAGTCCTGCAACTGTTCCCAATCCGGGCCAAGTATTATCCCCGACTAAGTAAAAGTTTTTTACGCCAATATCTTGAGGCACTGCATTAAGGTTTGTGTTTATTAAGTTTTGCTTAAAACCTCCGACACTACCGCCAAGCCTATGAGTAAATTTCTGATACGTTAAAGGTGTGCCTATTTCATAAACAACCGGATTTTCTGCCAAATTAGGGTATATTTTTCGTGCATATTGAAGGAGTTGTTCGCCAATATATTTTTTCTTTTGGCAATATTCTTCTTTAGATAAATTTTGCCATTCCGCGATTTCGCAATGGGTGGAGATCATCATGGAACGATAACCTTCGGGAGCAGAGAAAACATCTCCCTGAGACGAGATGGATATAAACATATTATTGCCATTGCCTAATTCTTTTTTATAGTCATGTAACATCTGGTGATGTGTCAATTCTTGACAAGCTATTTCAGAATCGGGAATGCCTAAAAAAATGACAATAGCACTTCCTTCAAAATCTTTATTTTCGTTGATATAAGTAGACCTCTTTGCTAAGTATAATTAACATTTTGAATGAAAAAGTTATGAAAGGATGCAATGAGTTTTAACCTTAAATCTAAGCGATTTCTGCGATTTCGATAGACGGAAGACAAGATTCTGAATTTT